>Ga0224554_1000016_pt1 | contig 137850 bp, 117 predicted proteins | sample 714S22024metaG_FD_180666 | JGI IMG/M metagenome (GOLD analysis project Ga0224554, IMG submission 180666) | Peat soil microbial communities from Stordalen Mire, Sweden - 717 S2 20-24 | ecosystem: Environmental > Terrestrial > Soil > Wetlands > Peat | place: Sweden: Norrbotten County, Stordalen... | reverse complement strand
ACGTGGCGCGCGACTCGGATGTGGAGACGTTCTGCGCGCTGCGGCTGTTTATCGATTCATGGCGATGGGCAGGCGTGCCGTGGTTTCTGCGCTCCGGCAAGTGCATGGCGACGACGGCGACGGAGATACTGGTGGAGTTGAAGCCGGCGCCGCAGCGGCTCTTCGCGGACTCGATGCCGAAGCATGGGCGGGCGAACTATCTGCGGTTCCGACTGTCGCCGGATGCGGCGATCGCGCTGGCGACGCGGGTGAAGACTCCGGGCAAAGAGTTCGTGGGAGAACAGCAGGAGCTGTTCCTGTGCGAGGAGCTGGCCGGGCAGGAGATGCCCTACGAGCGGCTGCTGGGCGATGCCATGCGCGGCAACGGAGCACTGTTTACGCGGCAGGACGCGGTGGAGGCGGCGTGGGCGGTGGTCGATCCGGTGCTGAAGAAACACGACCGGTCGCACATCTACAAACGCGGGAGTTGGGGGCCGAAGGCGGCAGACTTGCTGCTTGGTCCGGGCGGGAGCTGGCACAATCCGGGGGCGGATGAGTGCGGATGCTGAGCACGATTCAGTGAGGGAACGGCGCTCTATCCGGCGGCGACGAGGCGGCCGGCGCGGCTGACGATGGAAAGGCGCTCGCTGCTGAGGATGCTCTTGGCCTGCGACTTGGCGTGGTTTGCCCAGGGGCCGACGGGGTCGAGGCGGACATAGGTGAGCCAGTGGCGCAGCGAACGACGGCGATGGCCCTGACGCTCGTAGGCGAGGGCGAGGTTGTAGTGCGCGTCGGCGTACTGGGGGACGAGGGCGATGGCGCGCTGGTAGGCGGCGATGGCGTCGTTGAGGCGCTTCATCTCGTCGAGCACATTGCCGAGATCGAAGAAGGCGAGGGCATAGTCGGGGTCAGCCTCGGTGGCTCGGCGGTAGAACTGCTCGGCGAGGGTGAACTCGCGCTGGTTGTAGTGGATGGTGCCGAGGTTGATGGCGGCAGCGGCGTAGTTTGGGCGCATGGCGAGGATCTGGCGATAGAGTTCGGCGGCCTGTGAGATGGTGGCGGGGACCTCTTCGAGACGGACCGCGCGCTGGAAGAGCTCCTGCACATCGGGTTCGGGGACGTGGGCCGCGGAGCCGACGATGCTGAGTTGGCGTTTTGATCCGGCCTCGAAGTCAAAGGCGAGCTGGCGGGTGACGGGATCGACCAGCGCTCCGTTGTGGCGGAAGCTGAGATGCGCGCCGTGGCTGACGGCAGAGGCTTCGGTGAACGGGTTGCCCATGCCGGCGGCGCGGCGCATGGCCTCGACCGACTCGCGAATGCTCTTGGCGGAGATGCGCGTGGCACGCAGCGTGCGCAGAGTGCGCAACTGGGCGAGGTCTTCGAATGAGTAATTGTCGTTGGCGGGAATCAATCCTGCTTGCTCCCACGCGGTCAACTGGCGCGCTCGCAGGTGCAGGATTCGAAGGACGTCTTGACGGCTGTATCGGGTCACGTGTTGGTCTCGACGGGAACCGTTCCCATGCATCTGTTGCGAGTATGCAAGTTGCGCGCGTGACTCGCAAGGGCGTTCCCGGTCAGTTCATCAAATACTCGTGGATATCGTGTACCAAACGAGGTTCACCCTGCAATGAGCTGTGGATTTCGTTGGATGGGGGAAGAGGACAAGCAACAGCAAGTAAGCAATACAGAGATTCTGGCTTCGCCAGAATGACGACTTCAGAGGGCTTCGCCAGAATGACGGTTCTCAATGAGTACCCGTTGAGAATGACGACTTCGGGGAGGGTGGCGACACTTGCTGAAAATTCACTATTGACAGATTATGGTTGGTGGCGCAAACTGGTTTGTGTAAATGCAATCCGGCCCGGAGGGGATGAAGATGGACCAGATCGAAAAGTTAGTGCAACGGCCACTGCTCTATAACAACGTCGATGGTGTGGTGGAACTGGGCCTCGGCTTAATGTTCCTGGGTACCGCGCTGTTCCAGTGGCTGCCCATCCAATCTTCCTGGTGGCATCGATATAGATCGTCCCTTTGCTTCCTGCTGTTGTTCGCGGTGATCCACTACGGCGTCAAGGCGATCAAGACGCACATCACCTATCCGCGCACCGGGTTCGTGGAGTACCGCAAACTGAAGAGCGCGTGGTTGTCTGTACTGGTGTTCATTTGCGCTATAGCACTGCTAGCCACATGTGGCGCCCGCTTCGCTGCCCGGTCGCACTGGGATATCGACGGTTCACACTGGGGCATGACGACGCCTGTCGCTCTCATTGGGTTGGTTATTGTAGTGTTCTACGTTTTGCATATCGCCAGGGCGGTGCGTTGGAAGTGGGCCGTGGCTGCGGCATTGGTGATCTGCTCCGTCGCGATTGCCATGCTTCCAGCGGGCGTGGTCGGAGAAGTAGGGGGGGGCACATCAGCCATCGCCACGCTTTCCGAAAGAAGCTTTGGAGCATGGCTGCTTACCATCACGCTTTACGGCGCGATTTTTCTGCTCTCCGGCGGAATCAGCTTCGTGCTCTATCTGCGTCATACGCAACCGGCGGCGGAGACGGTGGAATGAACCTGAAGACACGCAGGATTGCGGAGATTGACCGCGTGATTCACGAGCCGGGGCGGCTGATGCTGGTGGCGCTGCTCTCTGCCGTCGAGCAGGCTGACTTTCTCTATCTGCAACACGAGACGGAGATGAACAAGGGAACGCTGTCGAGCCATCTCTCGCGGCTGGAGGAGGCGAAATACATTGAGGTGGTGAAGACCTATCGGGGGAAGATTCCGCAGACGCTGCTGAGTCTGACGGCGGATGGGCGGCAGGCGTTTCAACAGTACCGGCGCAGGATGAAAGAGGCGCTGTAGGAACGCTGGGCACTATTGCAGTTGCAGAGACAAGGCTGCGGCTATAGACTAAGTCCACTGAACTAAGTCTACGGGAGCTGGATCAATGGAGACGGTAAATATACATGAGGCGAAGACGCAGCTTTCGCGGTTGGTGAAGAAAGCAGCGGAGGGAGAGCCATTCGTGATTGCAAAGGCGGGAAGGCCATTGGTGAAGGTGACGGCCCTGGTTGCGCCGGAGGCGAAGCCGGTAAAGCGGGTTGGATTTCTTGCTGGGCAGATTACTGTGCCGGATGTGGATGTCTGGCGCGAGATGGACAAAGAGATTGAGAAGATGTTTTACGGCGACGACCAATGAAGCTGCTGCTGGATACGCATCTGCTGGTGTGGACTGCAGGAATGGCAAGCGCTGTACCGAGCCGATCCATGTCGGCCAAGGCGTTAGCGCTGATCAACGATGAAGAGAACCTATTGCACTTCAGTCCGGTAAGCGTGTGGGAGGTCGCGATCAAGAACGCCCAGGGAAGGGCAGAGTTTCTGGTCGATCCGCATCTCTTCCGGAGGGCCCTGCTGGATAACGGGTATATCGAGATTGCAATCACCAGCGAGCATACGGCTGGAGTGGCGAACCTGCCTGGGCATCATAAGGACCCGTTCGATCAGTTGCTGATTGCGCAGACGACGGTTGAAGGCATGATGCTGCTGACGAATGATGAGACAATGGCGCGGTATCCGGGGCCTATTCAGAAGGTGTAACGGCTTTATAGAACTCGCTGCGTTTGCGGCTGTAGAGGACGTAGATGACGAGGCCGATGGCGAGCCAGATGAAGAAGCGGAGCCAGGTCTTGGCGGGCAGGCCGGCCATCAGCAGAATGCAGAAGAAGACGCTGAGGATGGGGATGATGGGGCCGAAGGGGACGCGGAATCCGCGGTGTCGCGAGGGGTCTTTGTAGCGCAGGACGACGACTCCGGCGGAGACAAGGACGAAGGCGAAGAGGGTGCCGATGTTCGACATCTCGGCGAAGGTGCCTACGTCGAAGAGGCCGGAGGGGATGGCGACCAGGAAGCCCGCGACCACAGTGGCGAAGGCGGGCGTGCGGAAGCGCGGATGGACGCGGCTGAAGACGTCGGGAAGCAGGCGGTCGCGCGACATGGAGAACCAGACGCGGGCCTGGCCGAGTTGAAAGACTAATATTGACGAGACCATTCCGACCAGCGCGCCGAGAAGTACGGCGAGGTGGACGAAGTGCAGCCTGTGACCTCCCGGCAGCAGAGAGACGCGGCGGAGTGCGTTGACGACTGGAGCGCCGTCGCCCGCGACCGAGCGCCAGGGGACGATTCCGGTGAGGACTACGGCGACGCCGACGTAGAGGATGGTGCAGACGATGAGCGTGGCGAGGATTCCGATGGGCACGTCGCGGCGCGGGTTCTTGCACTCCTCGCTGGCAGTGGAGACGGAGTCGAATCCAATGTAGGTGAAGAAGATGATGGAGCCGCCGGCGAGGACTCCGGTCCATCCGTTGGGCGAGAAGGGGTGGTAGTTCGAAGGATGGATGAAGCTGGCGCCGAAGCCGATGAAGAGCAGGATGGCTGCGATTTTAATCAGCACCATGATGTTGTTGGTGCGCGCGGATTCGCGGATGCCGCGGACCAGAACGACAGTGAGCAGAAGGACGACGAGGAAGGCGGGAATGTCGAAGCCGGCGTGCCATCCGGGGGCGTAGATGGTGTTGCCGGCGAGGTCCTGCAGGCCGAGCGGAAGGTAGGCTGGCGAGAGCCACTTGGGGGAGAGATGGAGGCCGAGCCAGTCGAGCAGATCGACGATGTGCGCGGCAAAGCCTACGCTGACGCTCATGTTGGAGAAGGCGTATTCGAGGATGAGGTCCCAGCCGATGATCCATGCGATGAGCTCGCCCATGGTGGCGTAGGTGTAGGTGTAGGCGGAGCCGGCGATGGGAATCATGCTGGCCAGCTCGGCGTAGCAGAGGCCGGTGAGCGCGCATACGATGGCGACAAGGATGAGCGAGAGCGCGATGGCTGGGCCCGCGCCGGGGCGGCCCGCGACGGCACCGTTGGTGTGGTGCAACAGGCCGAGGATGAGATCGACGACGGGCGAGTCTGCCCACTTGGCGAGCGCGGCGGGATTGCCGCCGATGGCGACGCCGATGACGGTGAAGATTCCCGAGCCGATGACCGCGCCGATGCCGAGCGCGGTGAGCGACACCGGGCCGAGTGACTTGCGCAGGGCGCGATCGGGCCGTTCTGAATCGGCGATCAGCTTGTCGATAGACTTAGTAGCGAAAAGCTGGGTTTTGGTGGCGAAGATTTGCCTGAGCAGAGGCGAACTCCTGAATAGCGTGCGGCCAGCAGTGCAGAACCATTCCGAAATGAGGCGGCGCTGCCGCGAAGAGTGTGTGTCTGGCTCCCACCCATTCCGCAACGTGCGCTGAATGGATGGGGCACCCTGCGCGCAGTTGAGCCCCATCCAATCCGCAAAGTGCGCTGAATGGATGGGGCACCCGAGTCTCAGAGTTGCGAAGAAGCGTTAGCGCTTGGTCTTGCCGCGCGCTGCCTTCTTGACCTTGGCCTTGTTCTCTCCGCGCGCGCCGGTGCGTGGGCCCTTGGGCGGAGCGGCCTTGCGTGCAGCGCGCTTGATCTTCTTGCGCTCGACTTTATCGGTGATGCTGGATGTGTCTGCCATGAGTGGTGTGTGCTTTCCTGAAGATAGGTTCGGGGCGATGAACTCCAGACGATGCGGCTAGAGAGCTTCGAGCTGGGCGAACTTTTCGACCAGCTTTTTTACGCCGTGCTGTTGAAATTGTACTGTAATCCTAGCGTCGTCCCCATCTCCCTCGCGGCGAAAGACGGTGCCGACGCCGTATTTGGGATGACGGACACGCGATCCCTGGCGCAGGCCGGTCTTTCCGGTGGGGACGGGAAGATCAATTTTGGGGCGCGTGAAGTTCTGGCCAGTTGGAATCTTTTGGCCGCGGGCGGCGAAGAAGCTGGCGATGTTGTCGATGGAGTTGCCGGTGGCGGCGGAACGCGCGATGGGACGCGAGCCAGGAGCGATGCGCGTGGTGGAGAACCTGGTTGCGGCGGCGCGTGGGCTTGTGCTGCCTGAGGCTGTCTGGTCTTCGTCCTCGTAGCTGTAGTGGGGCTCGACAGCATCGGCGGCGTTTTTTTCGGCGTGACCGAAGCGATTGCGCTGCGGGTAGGGCGTGGAGTAGACGGAGCCGGAGAACTGCGAGGTGGAGAACTGCGGTTGGGCGGCGGGGCTGCCGAGGTCTTCGATGAGGCGCGCGGGAACCTCTTCGAGAAAGCGCGAGGGGATGCTGGCGTCGGGCATCTCGGACCCGTAGCGGCGGCGGTAGCGGGCGCGCGTGAGGACGAGCGTGTCCATGGCGCGGGTCATGCCGACGTAGCAGAGACGGCGTTCTTCTTCGAGGCCGGTGGGATCGAGCAGCGAGCGCGAGTTGGGGAAGAGACCTTCTTCCAACCCAGTGAGAAACACAAGGGGAAACTCGAGGCCCTTGGCGGCGTGCAGGGTCATCAGGGTGACGCGGGCGTCGGAGCTGTAGGAATCGGTGTCGGAGACGAGGGCGGCGTGGTCGAGGAAGTCGGAGAGGGATTCGCCGCGCTCTTCGGCGTCCTGCGCGGCGTTGGCCAGTTCGCGGAGGTTCTCGATGCGAGAGAAGGACTCGGGTGTCGCCTCGTCTTCGAGGGCGCGGATGTAACCGCTGCGGTCGTTGAGGAACTTGATGAGTTCGGGGAGGGTTGCGGGGTCGCCGGGAGCGCGGAAGGGTTCGTCGCTGGCGGCTTCGCGCTCATCGGCCATGATGCGTTCTGCGGCGCGGTCTGGGGTAATGTTTGCTGAGCGCTTCAGGACAACTGGCGCGAAGGGATTGTAGGCGGCGGAGTGGATTTTGTTCGTGGAGTCGATTGCGTGAGCGGCGCTCTCGGCTGCAATCGCGGAGATCTCTTCGCTTGGATTTAAGTCGAAGCCGAAGTTGAAGCTGGTGTCGGGGGGGGATGCATCATTTGTAGCTGATTCGGTTGCAAATTCTTCGTGGTTGAAGTCTGTGGCTGTGCCTGAGGTAGAAAATGCGGGGGTCCCTCCACTCCGCTGCGCTCCGGTCGGGATGACGGAAGTTTGGGACGCTCCGGTCGGGATGACGGAAGTTTGGGACGCTCCGGTCGGGATGACGGCGGCAGAGAGATTGGTGGATTTTAAATACTCGGGCGAGCCTTCTTCAGGCGCGAGGTCGGCGGCGAGTTTGGAAGCGAAGTTGGGGCCGAGCATGGCACGGGCGTCTTCGATGAGGCGGCGGAAGTTGGCCAGCGCTGCGAGCGCGCGCGCGGGCAGGAGTTGGTCTTCGGCGGCGCGGGCGATGGCGTCCCACGAGCTGATGCCGGTGGTGAGCGCGATGCGCTCGATGACCTCCATCGTCGTCTTGCCGATGCCGCGCGGGGGTGAGTTGACGACGCGGGCGAGGGCGATGGAGTCGTGCGGGTTGAGGACGAGCTTCATGTAGCTGAGAATGTCTTTTACTTCGGCGCGGTCGTAGAAGGAGAAGCCGCCGACCATGTGGTATTGAATTTGATAGCGGCGCAGGGCCTCTTCGACCAGGCGCGACTGCGCGTTGGTGCGGTAGAGGACGGCGCAACGGGGGGCGTTTTCACTGGGGCTGCTGTCTGCGGCGCGGAGGTACTGCTGGATGCGGTCGGCGATGAAGAGGGCTTCGTTCTCGCCGTCTGGGGCCTCGTAGAAGCCGATCATGGAGCCGCCCTCGCGCGTGGTGAAGAGGGTCTTGCCCTTGCGCAGGGTGTTGTTGGCGACGACGGCGGAAGCGCCTTCGAGGATGATCTGGGTGGAGCGGTAGTTCTGTTCGAGGCGAATGGTGCGGACGTTGGGGAAGTCTTTTTCGAACTCAAGGATGTTCTTGATGTCGGCGCCGCGCCAACTGTAGATGGACTGGTCCTCGTCGCCGACGACGCAGACGTTGCGACTGGTGCCGGCGAGAAGCTTCATCAGTTCGTACTGCGGGCGGTTGGTGTCCTGGTACTCGTCGATGAGGATGTATTTGTAACGGCGGTTATACCGTTCGCGGACCTCGGGGACGGCCTTGAGCAGGCGCACGGCTTCGAGCAGAAGGTCGTCGAAGTCGAGCGCGTTGGCCTTAAGAAGCTCCTTGCGATAGATCTCGAAGATGTGCGCGATCTTCTCTTCCATGGGATTGGTCGAAGCAAGGAAATATTCTTGCGGGTCGATGCTGTGGCTCTTGGCCCAGGAGATTTTGCCAAGGGCGACGGAGGGCTTTAGCTGTTTGTTATCGAGGCCGAGGCGCTTGAGGGCGGTCTTGACGACGGCCTGCTGGTCGACTTCGTCGTAGATGGCGAAGTTGCGAGTGAGGCCGGAGCTGGCACCGCCGCTGGGGGACGGGGTGCGCAGGGCTTCGATGTCGCGGCGCAGGACGCGCACGCAGAAGCTGTGGAAGGTGGAGAGCAGGGGCTTGGCGAGCGAACTGGAGCCGAGGAGTTTGTCGACGCGCTCGGACATCTCCGTGGCGGCCTTGTTGGTGAAGGTGACGGCGAGGATCTGGTCTGCGGGAACACCCAGTTCTTCAATGAGATAGGCGATGCGGTGGGTGATGACGCGCGTCTTGCCGGAGCCTGCGCCGGCGAGCAGAAGGACGGGGCCATCGACGGCCTGAATGCCTTCCTGCTGCTGCGGGTTCATGTTGTCGAGAAGGCGGGACACGGCGGACTCCAGGCTCTATGTTAATTGCGATGGCGGTGGATAGCGAATTTGGGAAGCGCGGACGAATTTTTGCGATTTTGTGGAACAGAAGCGGAGAGGGACGCGTAGAGTTGAGTGCGGCGAGATTTCCATGAAAGACGGTTGGGAATTCGGCCACCAACTTGAAATACGAGGTTACACAATGCAGAGGATCACACGCACTATCGCTAGTTCGATCGCTGTTCTTCTTGTTGCAGGAACCATGGTTCCGGTTACCGCCAACGCCTGGCCGTTGGGCAAAAAAGCCAATTCGAACGCAGCCGCGACGCAGACACAAGAGACGCGCATCAGCGTCCAGGTCCACAACAAGAGCAAGCAGGACCAGAGCCTGAAGGTGGAGGGCCAGGTCTACAACGTGCCGGCGCACCAGACGCTGACCATCAAGGCCCCGCTGGGCACGGCCGTCTACGCCGACAGCGTATGCAAAGGACACGTTAAAGGCGACCAATTGTTCTCGTTCACGAAAGAGATGAAGGACGCAACGTTCTCCATCGACTGAATCGGCTCCATTTGATGAAACCGACGGCGCTCGGGGGTGGGATAACTATAGAGATACCACCCCCGAGCGCTGTCTCTCCCACCGCCGTCTCTCCGATCAGAAATGCAGCAGTATTTTGTGCGTTGGCCAATGGGGCTGACCCGGTGTACCGCGCCCGGATAATTTTTTGAATCCGGTGCGGAGTGCGTTGCATCCATTACTGTCTGCGTGGTTTCCATGAACCGGGGCCAGGGAATCACGTTGCCAAATTCAACTCAGAGGTACTATCTATGTTCCAGTCCCCACGCACAATTGCTAGTTCACTCGCTGTTCTTCTGGTTGCTGGAGCCATGGCTCCGGTTGCCGCCAACGCCTGGCCGCTGGGCAGGCTTCTGCATCTGCATCCAACCGTGTCCAATAGCCAGGACACGCGCATCAGCGTCCAGGTCTTCAACAAAGGCGTAGGATTACAGGATTTGAAGGTGGATGGGCACATCTACACCGTACTGTCGCACGAATCGCTGACGATTAAGGCTCCTGCGGGGACCACAGTCTTTGCCGCGAGCCCAGGATACCTACATCGAAAGGGAGATCTGCTGTTTGCGGTCACTCCAGAGATGAAGGACGCAAAGATTTCCATCTACTGAATCGATGGTGCTCGGGGTGCGGTAACTATAGAGATACCACCCCCCGAGAGCTGTCACTCCCACCGCCGCCTCTTCGACAAACGTCTCTCCGATCAGACACGCAGCTGTATTTTGAGCGTTGGCCAATGGGGCTGGCCCAATGTACCGCGCCCGGATAATTTTTTGTAATTTTTTGAACCCGGCACGGAGTGTGTCGCATCCAAAGCAGGCTGCGTGATTTCCATGAACCGGGGCCCGGGGAATCGCGTTGCCAAATTCAACTCAGAGGTACTATCAATGTTCCAGACCCCACGCACGATTGCATATACGCTCGCTGTTCTTCTGGTTGCTGGAGCGATGGCTCCGGTTGCCGCCAACGCCTGGCCGCTGGGCACTAAGACCAACCCGGACACAACCGTGGGCCAGACTCATGAGACGCGTGTCAGCGTCCAGATCCACAACAAGAGCAAGCAGGCCCAGAGCCTGAAGGTGGAGGGCGAGGTCTACACCGTGCCTGCGCACCAGACGCTCACCTTCAAGGCCCCGCTGGGAACGGTCGTCTACGCCGACAGCGCATGCAAGGGACACGGCAAAGGGGACCTGCTGTTCTCGTTCACTGCGGAGATGAAGGACGCAACGTTCACCATCGACTGAACCAATTTCTCTCGAATGAATTGACGGCGCTCTGGGTGGGATAATCATAGATATGCCACCCCTGAGCGCTGTTTCTGCGAATGCCGTCTCTGCGATTAATAATGTTGCTGTTTTTTGTGCGTCGGCCGATGGGGCCGATCCTGTGTACCGCGCGGCAGCCGATGAGCTTGGGCGAAAGCTGGCCGAACGCTGGATTGGCGTGGTGTATGGCGGGGCGAAGGTGGGACTGATGCTGGCGGTTGCCGAGGGCGCGCTGGCAGCGGGCGGGCGCGTTGTGGGCGTGATTCCGACCGTGCTGGTGGACCTGGAAGTGGCGCACGAGGGGCTGACCGAGCTGCATGTGGTCGATACCATGCACACGCGCAAGGCGACGATCGGCGCGCGGGCGGATGCGTTCATCGCGCTGCCGGGAGGGTTCGGGACCTTCGAGGAGATGTTCGAGGCGCTGGCGTGGCAGACGCTGAAACTGCACTCGAAGCCCGTTCTGCTGCTGAATACGAATGGATTTTACGACACGCTGCTGAATTTTCTGGACGAGTGCGTGGAGCAGGGAATGCTGACCCAGGAGAAACGGGAGATTGTGCTGGTGGCGCGGACGGTGGATGAGGCGCTGGAATTTCTGGGGATTGCCTAGCTGCTGCTCGACGGATGGCAGATCGCGCACTGGCAGACGCTGCGCAGGTAGGTCCAGGAGTAGATGCCGGACTGGTGGCCGTCGTTCCATTTGAAACTGAGGGCGTAGCGGCCGACGGGGGTAACTTCGTCGGGGCGCGGCGGCGCCTGATAGAGGGCGAGCGGGTCCAGCGGCTTTGGTATGGGCTGGCCTGTGGCGCGGCCGGTAGTCTCGCGCTCGGCGTTGCATGTGGCGCAGGGACAGGCATCGCGCAGCCAGCGGAAGTCCCAGGAACTTTGGTGGCCGTCGCGCCAGTCGATCTCGACGCCGGTGCCTTCGGATTTTTTGACGCGGACCTTGAGCGGCGTGACGGCGTCGGCGGAGAGACTCTCGCCTTGATGGGCGGCGGCCTGCGCGGAGTCGCGCAATACTTCTTCGGCGCTGATGAATCGGATTCCTTCGTGGCTCATGGGTGGATTGCCTCGGTTGGGTTACGGTCGAACCGCAGCTTGAGAAAGACGATGCTCATGGAGAGAAACAGGTTGGCGGCGTTGCACAGGATGATGGGCATGGAGCCAGTGTAGAGGCCGTAGAGCAGCCAGAGGAAGACGCCGATGGCAAACAGAAGAAAAGTGGGGAGTGAGATGTCGCGGGCCGAGCGCAGGCGAATGACGCGCACCAGTTGCGGGACGTAGGCAGCGGTGGTGAGCAGGGCGGCGGCGTAGCCCAGGTCTTCGATGCGCGCGCTGGTGAGGTGGGTGAGGGTGGATTGCAGGATGAGGCTCATTGCGGACTCCGGTGCATTGATGTAATGGCTTACTGTGTTTCGCTCCAAACAAAATGCGGGGATTCTTCCCCATTCGCTACGCTCAGGGTCAGAATGACAATCAATTTTTCACTACCAAATAGTGAAGATGCTCCAAACGAAACTTAGGACGGTCTCCAGAAGAAGTATGCGGCCATGGTGCAGCCGATGATGACGACGATGGCGCGCAGCATGTCGGGGTTCATGCGGCGGGCGTACTGCGCTCCAGTGTATCCGCCGATGGCTGCGGCGACCATGGAGACCAGGCAGAAGTGCCAGACGATGGCCCCGCCGCAGATGAAGGTGACGACGGCGCAGAAGTTGGCGAGACATGCGCCGAGGACCTTCAGCGAGTTGAGGGCGTTCATCTCCTCCACGCCGAAGAGGGAGAGCACGCTCATGGCGAGGAAGCCTGCGCCGGCGCCGAAGTATCCGATGTAGAAGTTGACGACGAGGAGCGCGAAAAATAGCGGAAGCATGGCCGGAGTGCGCGCGGCGTGCGGAGTGTCGGAACGGCGGCGCAGCCAACGCGAGATCGGGCTGCTGATCCAGAAGAGAAGCGACGCGGCAAGCAGCATCCACGGGACGATGTGCATGAAGGTGCGCGGTCGCGTGTGCAGCAGGACGACGGCACCGCCAATGCCGCCAAGAATTGCGGTCGAGACGACAACGGGCAGCAGGTCTCGGCGAAGGTCGGTGCGCAAGGCCCAGATGGAGGTGAGTTGGCCCGGCCAGAGGGCGACGGTGTTGGTGGCGTTGGCCTGGATGGGCGGAACGCCAATGGCGATCATCGCGGGAAAGGAGATGAAGGAGCCTCCGGCGGCCAGCGCGTTCATCGCGCCCGCGATCAACGAGGCCGTGACCAGCCAGAGGTATGGAAGATGCGCGCTGAGGCTGGGAATCATGCTCTGTTCATTGTAGCGAGTCAGCGAGCCGGTGAGTTGGCAGTAAGCGGCATCACGGGGGTGGCGGCGATGAGTTGGCGGGTGTAGGGGTTGAGTGGGGAGTCGCAGACCTGGATGCAGTCGCCCAGCTCGACCAGGCGGCCGCGCTGCATCACGGCGACGCGGTCGCAGAGGTAGCGCACCAGAGGCATGGAGTGCGAGATGAAGAGATAGGTGAGGCCGAGGGTGCGTTGCAGGTCGCGCAGCAGATTGACGATCTGCGCGCCGACCGAGACATCGAGTGCGCTGACCGGCTCGTCGAGGACGAGGAGGCGCGGACGCAGGGCAAGGGCGCGTGCGATGTTGATGCGCTGGCGCTGGCCGCCGGAGAACTCATGCGGGTAGCGCGCGAGGGCGGACGTGTCGAGGCCGACGGAGCCGAGGAGTTCCGCGAGGCGTGCGGGCAGGCCTTCGGGCGGCGGTTCGCGGTGGATGGCGAAGGGTTCGGCGAGGATCTGGCTGACGGTCATGCGCGGATTGAGCGCGGCGTATGGGTCCTGAAAGACGATCTGCATGCGGCGGCGGAGGGCGCGCATGGCGGCGGAGGAAGCGGGCGGCAGCGGCTGGCCTTCGAAGAGGACAACGCCTGAGGTGGGTTCGATGAGGCGCAGAAGGATGCGGGCGACGGTGGTCTTGCCGCAGCCGGATTCGCCGACCAGGCCGAGGGTTTCGCCGGGTTGGATGACGAAGGAGACGCCGTCGACGACGCGGGTGATGCCGTTGTGGCGGGCGTACTCCTTGATGAGGCCGCGCGCTTCGACGAGCGGGAGCGGCGGCGCTGACTCGCTGGGTTGTGCGGTGGCGGCGGCGCAGGGAGTCATAGGCAAAATGGTAGCATTCCTATGGTGCTGAGCAACGATTTGCGGATGCGGCTACATTATTAGTTCAGAGAGGTGCAGCGATGCCGGATGCGATCAGCCTTGCGGGAAAGAGCGTTCTTATCACTGGAGCCAGTTCGGGGATCGGCTGGGCGACGGCGCTTGCGTTCGCGGCGAAGGGCGCGAATGTGGTGGTGACGGCGCGGCGCGAAGAACGGCTGCGCGAGCTGTGCGAGAGGATCAAGCAGTCCGGCGGCGAAGCGGTGTTTATCGCGGGCGACGCAAGCGACGAGGCGACGGCAGAGGACTGCGTTGCGCTGGCGGTGAGCGAGTTCGGGCGGCTGGATATCCTCATCAACAACGCCGGGGCAGGGAACTACAGGGACCTGGTGGACACCAGCGTGGAGGAGTACGACTCGCTGATGGACTCCAACATGAAGAGCAGCTTCCTGTTCGCGCGAGGCGCGGCGCCGGGGATGATCGCGCAGAAGAGCGGGGAGATTCTGTTCATCTCGTCGGTGGCGGGGTTGCAGGGCTGCGCGGGCGAGTCTGTGTACAGCGCCAGCAAGTTCGCGCAGATCGGCTTTGCGCAGTCGCTGGACGCCGAGCTGCGCAAGCACAACATCAAGGTGGGCACGATCTGCCCGGGCGGCGTGAAGACGGAGTTCGCCGTGGGCCACGGGCGCACCGAGGAGGGCGTGCAAAACTCGCACATGATGGAGCCGTCGGAGGTCGCGGACACAATTGTGTTTGCGTGCTCGCAGCCGCCGAATGCGCGCATCTTGCAGATGACCGTGCGGCACATGGGTGGCGCGGCGAAGTAGGCGGTGCAATCGCATGAGCTAGTTTCCGTTTGTTCGTCGTTTGTTCGTATTTTGTTCTCTCCCCTCCCCCCCTCCCCCTCCCCGGGGTATTCTGGGTGTAAATGAAATGAAATCAGACGGTTGCATGGGGTGATGGTCGCCAAAGTAGTCATTTCTGACAGGTTACTGCTAGAGTATTGGAAACATTCGGGTTAGGGTGAAAATTTGGTTTTGGCGGGTTGAACTTGTAAAGCATTCATTCTATTCTGCTTTCTGATAACGCGTTGATTCGCAACGGTTTGCGGTGGTTCGTTAAATGCGAAGGCCCGGCTGGTTGGCCGGGTCTGTTTGTTCTCTACTGTTTTAATTATACGCGGTGGAGGGAAACTACTATGCCAACTATTTTTCGGATTTATGTGGTTTAGTTGGTGTGAGTTAGGGGGATTTTGGAGCGTTGAGGGGCTTGACACGCGATTTTGCTGAGGTTTTTGGCAAAAGAAAAATGCGGCGGCGGGTTAGGGCTGTATCCCACATCTCAAAATCGAGATGTGGGGCACCCGGCACTCAGCGGGACAGCTAATCTAAGAACGCTTTTGCACCGTGGTTATACTTGTGTCCGAGGTGAATAATGAACCCCTGGATAACCGTATGCGCCACTGTCGGCGTCGGACTGCTTGCAATCGCGGCGAATTTTTACAACAGGTTTGTCCCCGACGTTGATGCCCAAAAGAGGCATATGAAACTCTTGGTGCTTTGGGCGTGGAGCGCCGCTTCGGTTGGCGTTCAAATATATAACATCTATACATTGGCTCACCACGGTCAATCAGTGACGCCCGCGTTCGTGGTGGTAATCGCGTTTGCCGTTGGTGGCCTCGTCTTCACGCTAACGATGTTTCTCTTGTTTGCCTTCCTGAATAGTTTTGTGCGGTTTCTCAAGTCCTTCCTGAAGAATTTGGAAACGGATCGCGACCTGTCGGGTCGTATGATTGGCATAGCTGAGAAACACATAGCGGCAACTCGCATGAATTGCGAGGCGATACAAATATTGGCCTCTGAGCCTTTTGTCAATGCGGAGATTGCAAACCGGGTCCGGGCGCTGCTCGCGCAGCCCTACACGCCGATTGAGTGACGCGCACACCGGACGACAATGAGAAGTGGGGCACCCGGGTTTTGAGGCGCCCCAAATACAAATACGGAGATTCTGGCTGCGCCAGAATGACGACTTCCTTGGGCTGCGCCAGAATGACGACTTCCTTGGGCTGCGCCAGAATGACGACTTCCTTGGGCTGCGCCAGAATGACGACTTCCAGGGGCTTCGCCAGAATGACGACTTCCTGGAGCTGCGCCAGAATGACGACTTCCAGGGGCTTCGCCAGAATGACGACGCGGGGAGGGAGTGACGAGCGGGGAGGGGGCGGGTTGGCTAGAAGGTGGTGTGGGGCTTGAGTTTGGATTCGTCGAAGGGCGCGATGGGCTTGCCCCAGTCTTCACTTAAATCTCGCCAGGTTGGATTTAGAGCGACGATGAGTTGAATCTTTTCGAGCCGGTGCATGTTCTTGATGGTGGATTCGCGGGCGATGGCTTCGCCGATGGTGGCAAACGCCTCGTAATAGACGAGCTGATTGATGTTATAGCGTGAGGCGAAGGAGGCGGGGTTCTTTTTGGCTTTGTGCTGGGTAACACGAATTTGCAGTTGGGCGGTGACGCCAGTGTAGAGGCGCTTGCCTTTGCTAGACAGGATGTAGGCGTAGCCTCCTTTTTCCATGCGGGAAGTTTATGGCTGTGGGAGGACAAAGGCAAATACAAAGGCAAGTGCCAATACGGAGATTCTGGCTACGCCAGAATGACGGACAAAAGAGCAAGGGCCAATACTGAGATTCTGGCTGCGCCAGAATGACGACTTGTGGTGGCTGCGCCAGAATGACGACTCGTGGGGGTGGTGCCAGAATGACGACTTGGAAGTTTCGGTTTGCTCGACAAGAGACCGCAACAGCGTGAAGGCGGTTAGATGTCGAGGTTTTTGACGTCGAGGGCGTTCTCTTCGATGAAGCGGCGGCGGGACTCTACGTCTTCGCCCATGAGGGTGGTGAAGATCTCCTCGCAGGCGGTAATGTCTTCCAGCCTTACCTGGAGTAACGTCCGGCGGTCTGGGTCCATGGTGGTCTCCCAGAGCTGCGTGGAGGTCATCTCGCCGAGGCCCTTGTAGCGCTGGACCTGATACTCTTTTTTGCCCTGCTCGATGACGTACTCGAAGACCTCGCGGGCGGTCTGCTTCTCGACCGGGTCGTGCGAGACACGGCCACCGCGCTTGGCGGGCTTGGCCTCGACGATGGTGGCGGGAACGGCTGCGGCGGCGGCTTCGGCGAGGCCGTCGATGCTGGTGGGTTCGGAATCGGAATCGGAGGCGGCTTCCTCGGGATCTTCTTCGGAATCGGCTTCGGCCTTCGCGGATTTCTGCGCGTACTCGATGTAGAAGGGCGGCTGGAGCTGGTCTTTGAGTTGGGCGTGCTTGGCCAGCATCTGGCGGCTCTCGACGGTGGTGGCGAGCGGCCAGTCGATCTTGCGGATGGTTCCCTGCGAGTCTGTGAAGGTGACGGAGTAGAGGTTGTGTTCCTCGTCGAAGAGGATGTCGCTGACATCGCGGAAGTGGAAGGGCTTGATGAGGTCCTTGAGGCGGCGCTGCATCTCTTTCAGCTTGGCGGGCGACTCGAAGTCGACGCGGCGGGCGGAGTCCTTGCCCTCCTGGGCGAAGATCTGGGCGAAGGCCTCGGTGACGGAGCGGTTGCGCAGGCGCTTCTCCACCTTGTCGAAGTAACCGAGGTAGTCGTTGAGGCGCGAGATGAATTTGGTGAGGGCCTCGCCTTCGATGCGCGCGCCGCCGGCTGAATCGGAACCGCTGCCGACGCCGTAACGCAGGACCATTCCTTCGGAGGCGCGCTCGACCATGACCTTGACGTACTCTCGCTCGTCCTTGATGTACTCCTCTTTGCGGCCCTTCTTGATCTTGAAGAGCGGGGGCTGCGCGATGTAGACGTGGCCGCGGCGGATGAGGTCCTGCATGTGGCGGAAGAAGAAGGTGAGCAGCAGGGTGCGGATGTGCGCGCCGTCGACGTCGGCATCGGTCATCAGGATGAGCTTGCCGTAACGCAGCTTGGTGACGTCGAAGTCGTCCTTGCCGATGCCGCAGCCGAGCGCGGTGATCATGGCGCGAATCTCTTCGTGGCCGAGCATCTTGTCGTAGCGTGCCTTCTCGACGTTGAGGATCTTGCCCCTGAGCGGGAGGATGGCCTGGAAGCGGCGGTCGCGGCCCTGCTTGGCGGTGCCGCCGGCGGATTCTCCCTCGACGAGGTAGAGTTCGCAACGGTCGGGCTGGCGTTCGGAGCAGTCGGCGAGCTTGCCGGGCAGGCCGCCGCCATCCAGCGCGCCCTTGCGGCGGGTGAGGTCGCGGGCCTTGCGTGCCGCCTCGCGGGCGCGGGATGCGTCGATGGCCTTGTTGATAATCTTCTTGGCGACCTGCGGGTTCTGCTCGAGGAACGCGCCGAGGCGCTCGTTGACGAAGGCCTGCACGGTGCCTGCGATGTCGGAGTTGAGCTTGCCCTTGGTCTGTCCCTCGAACTGCGGCTGCGAGAGCTTGACCGAGATGACGACGACCAGGCCCTCGCGCACATCGTCGCCGGAGAGGTTTTCCTTGACGTCCTTGAAGAGGCCGAGCGACTGTCCGATGGCGTTGATGGTGCGGGTGAGCGCGGTCTTGAAGCCGGAGAGGTGCGTGCCGCCATCCACCGTGTTGATGTTGTTGGCGAAGGTGAAGACGGTCTCGGAGTAGGCGTCGTTGTACTGCAGGCCGATCTCCATGGCGACGCCGTCGCGCTCTGCCTCCATGTAGATGGGCTTGTCGTGGAGGACCTGTTTGCCGCGGTTGAGGTGCTTGATGAACTCGGAGATTCCGCCGGAGTATTTGAAGAGCTGCTGTTTGGATTCGCCGGTCTTGGGGTCCGTGACGCGCTCGTCGGTGAGCGTGATTTCGAGGCCCTTGTTGAGGAAGGCGAGCTCACGCAGGCGCTGGGCGAGGGTGTCGTAGTTGAACTCGGTGACGGTGAAGATGGACTTGTCGGGCAGGAAATGGACCTTGGTGCCGAGTTGCTTCGACGGACCCATGCGGCGCAGCTTGCTGATGGGGGCGCCCTTGGCGTAGTCCTGCTCCCATGCGAAGCCGTCGCGCCAGATTTCGACATCGAACTCCTCGGAGAGCGCGTTGACGCAACTGACGCCGACGCCGTGCAGACCGCCGGAGACCTTGTAGTTGGAGGCGTCGAACTTGCCGCCGGCGTGCAGCTTGGTGAGGACGACCTGGACGGCGGGCATCCTTTCGCCGTTGGTGATCATGTCGTCGACCGGAATGCCGCGGCCGTTATCGACGACAGTGATGGAGTTGTCGACGTGGATGGTGGTGTCGATGCGCGTGGCGTATCCGCCGAGGGCCTCGTCGACCGAGTTGTCGACCACCTCGTAGACCAGGTGGTGCAGGCCCATCTCTCCGGTGGAGCCGATGTACATGGCTGGACGCAGGCGGACGGCAGCGAGACCTTCGAGCACGGTGATATTCTCGGCGGAGTAGCCGCTGCCGTCTTTCTTCGGCTCGTCCTGCGGGTCGTCGGGAATGTCGATCATTTTGCCGGGCTGCGTCTCCAGGAGTTCAACTTCAGGGCTGATTACGGTCGATGCCATTCACACTCCATGCGGCGGATGCGGCGGCCGCAAAAAACAGGGACTAGAAACGTGGGCTGGAAGCTGGCCCGAAGAGTTCAGAAAAGGCGCGCCAAAGCAGTGTTTTCAGCAAAATACCGCCTTCTGTTTACCATTTGATTATAGCACGTTTGGGAGGGTGAAATTGGGAGCGGATTTCGGTGCAAAAAGAGGGATTAACAGGCTGCGGAAGGGGTTGTGGCGGGGGGGTGGAAGAGCTGGCTTCAGCGGCGTGTTGCGTTACGAACAAAATACGGAGATTCCGGACTTCGATTTCGCTCAGGTTCAGTCAGGAGGATGACTCCGGGCTGGGTCGCCAGGAGTGCCGGATGAGCAGCCAACCCGCCGTGTAGACGAGCAGAGCTACCAGGACCGTCAACCACAAGTTGTTCTGCAGCATCATCCAGGAGAGCGAGAGGTGCATTGCGAGGAAGAGCAGGGCGGCTGGAGTGGAGGCGAGAGATGCCCGTGCCGCGCCCATCAGAAGGGGAATTGCAACCAGGAAGAGCGGCCAACTGTAGAAGTACAGGCGCAGGAACGATTCGCCGAGCAACGGGGTGAGAAGGAACGAGGCGACGCCGTAGAGGACGCAAAAGCGCAGGAAGATCGCATTGCGACCGAGCGGGCTGGCTGGCTCGATGCGCACCCGGCGCAATTGGAAGAGGAGCAATGGGAGAAGCCCGAAGCTGGCCAGTGCGGCGGCGACGGCACGGAGAGGATAGCTGAAGTCGGCGGCGCAGAGACCGATTGCGTGCAGCGGCCCCAGGTGCAAGGGGATCTGCCACCGGGGCACTTCACATGCGCGGTAGACGTTGGCCCAGGGATTCAGGCCAAGCACGTTCTTGAGGAAGTTCCAGGGCATCTTCGCCGCCATGTAGAAGATGGGCGAGATGTTCTCCTGGTTGGGCTGCGCGTCCAGTGTGAGGCGATGGACGATCGAGATTCCGGCTACGGTTGCGAGGACCGACGCGGCGGCCTCGCGGAGACGGAGACGGCGCCCGCCGGCGATGAGGAAGCATACGACAGTGAACAGCGTTGACTCGCGCGCGATCATCAGCGGCAACATCATGAGTGCGGCGAGCATCATGTGGCCGCGCCACAACAGAAGAAGAAAACAACAGATCAACGCCGCATAGAGAAGATCGGGCAGCAGCAGGTCTTCGAGCTGCTGGGGCCAGAAGAACATGCCGGCGATTGCCGGGAGCATCCATCGCGGTGCGCCGGAGCGGACGAGAAGATGGAGGACCGTTCCCAGGAAGACGGCGAAGCACAAGGCACCTTCCAGGAAGAAGCTATGGGCGATCGACAGGTGCAGCAGACGAGCAAAAGCCTGAACGATGAGGATGCCGAGTTGCCGGGAGGCGAACGGCAACATGATGAGGTTCTTCCGATGGTTCGCCATGGCCAGATACTGATTCGCATCGGACTGCTGGAAGACAGAGTGGAATTTCCATGTAAGGGCGACGGAGAGCAGCGAGACGCCTGCGAATGCGGACCAGACGGCACGGTTGCGCTGGCGGCTGCTCCAGAGACGCATCGTGTGGATCAGGTCTGACATGAACGCCTTGTGCCGCGACGCAAAAACCGGGATTAGAGCATTTTCGTTAATGGTGTAGACCATGGCACCACGAGAAAAATGCGGGGATTCTTCCCCTTCGTCAAGCTCAGGGTCAGAATGACAATTTATTTTTGGTCTATAGCAATCCCAAAAATGCTCTGGTTTAGTGGACGGCGAGTTGGCCGTAGTTGGAGGCGGTCCAGGAGGCCGCGGTGATGGTCTCGACGGGGGCGGTGCTGCCGGACTCGTCCGGGGTGAAGACGTCGACGGCCAGTTGGTTCGTCGTGGGGGCCTGGGTGAAGACGTAGAGGTTGTCGAGGGCATCGACCGCCAGTCCGGCGAGCGCATAGGAGGCGACGGAGGTCAGCGCGCGGGTGGGGGCGGCATTGCCTGTGGCTGCGGGGGCGAACTCGAGCACCAGCGAGGAGTTGCTGGGCTGGTTGAACGACGCCACATAGATGTTTCCGGTCGAGTCGAGCGCCACGCCCAGTGGCGTGGCGATCCCGGTGGCCGCGCCGGAGAGGATGCCGGCGGGTGCGACGTTTCCGGTGGCCGTGGAGGAGAAGACCAGGACGTTGTTGCCGCTGGTGTTGGCGACGTAGATGTTCTGTGCCGCGTCCACGGCGATCGAACTGGGAGAGTTGAGCAGGGTGAGGCTGCCGGAGATGAGGCGGACGGGCGTCGATGTGCCGGCGGCGGTTGCGGCGAAGACGCCGATCGAGTTTCCGGTGAGCGCATAGACCTCACCCGCTGCATCGACGGCGATGGAGGTTGCCGGCGCGGTGAGGCTGGCGCTGGCAATCGTGCGCGCGGGTGTGGCCGCGCCGGTGGCTGTGGGCGCATAGACCTGGATCTCGTAGAGCATGGGCGGAGCGGTGACGACGCTGGCGGAGACGTAGAGATTGCCCGCGGTGTCGACGGCCAGTGCCTGGAACGAGGTCTGCATGGGGACGTCGATGGTGTTGGCTGGAGAGACGAGCGACTGCCCGTTCTGGCCGTTGATTGCCGGCAGCTCCAGTACGCTGCTGCCTGCAATTCCTGTACTGTTCTGCACCATATAGAGCGTGAAGGCGGGGCCTGTCTGCTGGGTTTGGCTGCAACCGATCGCCAGCAGGAGCAGCGAGACTGTAGCGACGGGAAGAAAGCGATTCAGGGGCACGGGGTTCTCCTCGAAACTGGGTTCATTGGATCTATGTCGAGATTGACGGGACGGCGGACGGATTCTTCCATTACATTACGCCGCGAGGGCATGGTTCGCAATTCATTTTCAACATGGATCGCCTTGAAAGTACATGGCTTGCGTCACCCTTGCAGAGCGTCCTCAAGCGCGCTTCTGGGGGTCTGACCGGCGCGCGTAGAGTGGGTTGGTCGCGGCGATCGGGCCGCGATGCCGGTCCAGGTGCTCGGCGGCGCAGGAATAAATCTGCTTGTAGTATCCGAAGTGGGGAAGGCCGGAACCACCTAGAGCGCTTTAGTCAATGGTGTAGACCGTGGCACCACGAGAAAAATGCGGGGATTCTTCCCCTTCGTCAAGCTCAGGGTCAGAATGACAATTCATTTTTGGTCTACAGCAATTCCGAAAATGCACTAGAGAGCGAATGGAGAGCGATTGTCAGGCAGATCGCGCGGAATCCGCTAAACTTGAAAATACGGTCCAATGTAGCCTTTTGTCCAGGAAGCAAATGCCAAAGTTGAGGGCTGGTTCGCTCCTAGCAAATGCACGGCATAACGATGGGGATTGCCACATCTGGCGTCGCCCCATTTGCATCATGGCGTGGCTATTCCCGGCAGCGCAAGGACCTCGCTGCCTGGCTGATGAGTATGCAGGCAAATTTGAAACTGGAGCGTCTGCTCCGGTAACTCCGCACCTGAAGTTCTTGGATGGACTGCGAGGCATCGCGGCGCTGTATGTCGTGATCCATCACTCATGTCAGGCCTCATACGTTGGACTTGAGATGCCCGGCGGTCTCTTTTTTCTTCGCTGGGGCCGTGCCGCGGTCACAATTTTCATCGCAATCTCAGGATATTGCCTGGGGCTTCCTGTGGTGCGAGCTGGCTTTACGCTCAGGGGAGGCACCCTTCATTTCTACGGCAAGAGGGCCCGGCGCATTCTCGCGCCCTACTACGTCGCGTTGGCGGCGGGCATCGCGATGTGCGTTTTCTTGTTGACCCCGGCGGGCCTGCGCCTGGCATGGTTGTCCAATCCATTCATCATTCGCGCCATCATCGCTCATATTTTCATGGTCCATAACTGGTCGCCGAATCTCGCTTATATGTTCAACGGGCCGCTCTGGTCGGTGGCGACTGAGGTGCAGATTTATCTGATTTTCCCTTCGATGGTGCTCCTGTGGAGACGGTGGGGATCGATTTACATGCTGATCTGCTTCTTCGTCGCCAGTCACCTCGCTCTCTATTTATCGGGGCACCGCGGCAGCATCAACTACCTGTTCGTCTTCGCCCTCGGCGCCTATGCAGCGGAGCGTAGTCTCGATGAACGCCACCTTCGTGCTCTCAAAATAACTTTCTATATCTGCTTAATTGGATTCCTGGCTCTGCCGGATGTGAAGGAGGTATATCAAGATCTGATCGTTGGCGTCGGCATTAGCTGCATGATGACTCTTTGTGCGCGCAGCAATTTCTGGCCTCGCGCGGTGCTTTCCCTGCGGCTTTTCACCTGGCTGGGCGGTTTTTCCTACAGCATCTATCTCATCCATGCGGTGATTCAGACCATTTACCTGGATACCAGAATCGGACTGCTACCCAGGTTCCCGCCGGGGCCTTTGCGATTGCTATTCATGTGTTTCGGTCTTACGCCAATTATTCTTGGGCTGTCTTATTTGTTTCACCTGGCAGTCGAGCGGCCCTTTATGACAGTTCACAAGCCCCGCGCCTTATGCAAGGTTCCCGAGGTTTCGCTCCAGGGCGATCCTCGTATACAATAAAAGGTGCTGTCCAACGTAGCTTTTCGTCAGGAAACATCATGCCAAAGTTGAAGACCCACACGGGCGCAGCCAAGCGCTTTACCAAGACCGCTTCGGGCCTGTTCAAGCGCGGGCAGTCGAAGACGCGCCACATCCTCACCTCGAAGGCCACCAAGAGCAAGCGCCATCTCGGCCAATCGGTTCTGGTCTCGAAGGCGGACACGCCGAAGGTAGCACGGATGCTTCCCTACGCCTGAGGTTGAGGAGGGAGTGCCGGAGTTTTTCAAGTCGAGCCGCCGCGGAGTTCGGATTCTGGGCCGGATGTTAGAGGTCACGGAGACGGAAACCAAAGGCAAAGGGCCAGATGGATGCGTTACGGCCCCTGGGTTTACGAAGTGAAACCCACCGAGACTTGGAGTTGCATAGCCTGTGTGAAGAGGAACCCTTTCCTCCAGCCGGGCGTAACCAAAATGGCGCTTAGCGCCGTGATGTACGCAAAAGGAGAACCAAGATGCCCCGTGTAAAACGGAGTACAAAACGCAGCGACCGGCGCAAGAAGATTCTGAAGCGCGCGAGTGGCTACTTCCTCACTAAATCCAAGCTGTACCAGGCGGCGCAAGAGGCCGTGGAGCGCAGCCTGAAGTTTGCCTACACCGGGCGCAAGCAGAAGAAGCGGCAGTATCGCGCTTTATGGATTGTGCGCATCAACGCGGCGTGCCACGCCAACGAGATCAGCTACTCGACGTTCATCAACGGGCTGAAGCTGGCGGGCAATGCTCTGGATCGCAAGATACTGGCGGAGATTGCAGTGCACGATGCGGCGGGCTTTACCAGCCTGGTGGGCACGGCGAAGGCCGCGCTGGCCGCAGCCGTGGCCGCGCGGGAGAAGGTCCAGAAGTAAGTTCAGCGTTGATTGATTCGACAAGAGACATGGCCCTTCGGGCTGTGTCTCTTTTTTGCGCTGCGGGCTTGCGCGGTTCCATGTGGTTTCGTCAGCCGATCCATAAGACAAATACTGAGATTCTGGCTTCGCCAGAATGACGACTCATGGGACTTCGCCAGAATGACGACTCATGGGACTTCGCCAGAATGACGACTCATGGGACTTCGCCAGAATGACGACTCATGGGACTTCGCCAGAATGACGACTCATGGGACTTCGCCAGAATGACGACTCATGGGACTTCGCCAGAATGACGACTCGTGGGGCTTCGCCAGAATGACGGCGGAGGGATTTGTGTTTCTGCTATGAGCTATGGGCTATGGGCTGCGGGCTATGGGCTATGGGCTATTGTGCGCCGCGGCGCAGGAGGATGGTCTTGATGGTCTCGAACATGATGAGCAGGTCTAGGCCAAGCGACATGTGCTTGATGTAGTAGAGGTCGTACTCCAGCTTCTCCTTGGTTTCAGCCAGTGTGGCGCCGTAACCGTAGCGGACCTGTGCCCATCCGGTGAGTCCGGGGCGGATGAGGGTGCGGAGGTAATAGAAGGGGAGTTCCTCGGTGAGCCATGCGACAAACTCGGGACGTTCGGGGCGCGGGCCGACGAAGCCCATGTCTCCGCGCAGGACGTTCCAGAGCTGGGGGATCTCGTCGATGCGCGTCATGCGCAGGACCATGCCGAGGGTGGTTACTCGCGGGTCGTCCTTGGTGGCCCACTTTGCGCCTTCGTCCTCGGCGTCGGTGAACATGGTGCGGAACTTGACGACGTTGAAGATGCGACCGCCCATGCCGACCCTGGGCTGGCGGAAGAAGAGGGGGCCATGGGAAGAGAGCTTGACGGCGAGGGCGACGAAGGGGAAAAAGGGCAAGAAGAGAAGAAGTCCGAGTGCGGCGGCGGTGAGGCTGACCAACTGGCGGGTGAACTGCTGCGAGGGCAGGATGCGGAAGCCTTCGCTGTAGAGGAAGCTGGAGGGGCGCAGGCCATCGAGTTGGATCTTGCCGTAGAGCCGTTCGCGGAATGTGCTGTCCTCCTCGATGGCGATGCCGCGGAAGCGGAGCATGAGGAGTTCCTGGACGGGGAGTTCTCCGCGCTGGTGTTCCATGGCGACGATGATGCGGTGGACGGAAGGTTTGACCTTGGCGATGTGGTCGAGGACGGCGACCCAGACCTGCCTCCGCTCGGAGGGTTCCACTACCAACAGATCGTCCCAGGCGACGACCTCCATGCCAATGTCGGGGCGGGAGCGGATGATGCCGACGATGGAGCGGGCGTAGTCACCGGCACCGAGGACGTAGACGCGTTCGCGGAAGAACTTTTGAGCGCCGACCCACTCGTAGACCCTGTGCATCAGGATGAGGGAGGGTGCGAGCAGGACGAAGCCGAGGGTATAGACGAAGGGGCCAATGGCGAATTCGGGATCGAAGAAGAGGCAGGCGGAGACAAGGAAGCAGTCGAAACCGAGCAGCAGGAGGATTCGGAAGTAGATTTGCAGGCGGACGGAGACGATTCTAGGTTCGTAGAGGTCGAAGTAGTAGGAGAGGACGAGGGTGACGAGAGTGATGACGGCGATCTTGAGAGCGCCGTGTTCATACTGGAGGGCGAGGGCTGTGTCTCCAGAGCCGAGCATGAACCAGGCGGCGGCCAGAAAGCAGCCGCTGACGATGCATGCTTCGCAGAGCAGGAGGAGGAGAGTTCGCGTGGGGTAGTAGACGTTCAAGAAGCGGATCATTGCCTGTGGACCTGGTTCTCTTCGATCTTGTCGTATTGGTCGTAGCCATAATAACCCCCGGTTGCGGGCTGGTCCTCAACGGCGTTGAGGACAAAGCCAAGGACATTGGAGGCTTTGAGTTCGGCGAGGGCGCGCTGGGCGGCCTCGAATTTGGTGTGGCCGCCTCGTGCGATGAGCAGGACTCCATCGCAGGCGCGGGCGAGGTTGACGCCGTCGGAGACGAGGTTGACGGGGGAAGAGTCGACGACGATCCAGTGGAAGTGGGGTGCTGCTTCGGCGATGAGACGTCCGAAGCGTTGATTGCCGGAGAGGTCGCCAGCCTTATCGCTGGCGAGGCCACCTGGGATGAAGACCAGCGAGGCGAGGCCCGGGGGCAAGGGAGTGCCGGTTTCGCTGGGATTGGGGCACTGCATGACATCGGTGAGGGTGGCTTTGCCGGCGAGATATTCGGTGAGGCCGGGGCCCTCCGGGGCACCGAGCAGATTGTGCAGGGTGGCGCGGCGCATGTCTCCGTCGATGAGCAGGACTCGTCTGCCCTTGTGGCGGGCGAAGGTGATGGCGAGGTTGATGGCGACGAAGCTCTTGCCCTCCTGCGGCAGAGCGCTGGAGATAAGGATGGACTTGAGGGTGTTGAGATCGCGAAACGCCTGCATGCGCGAGCGCAGGGTGCGGAACTGTTCGACCGCGGCACCGCGCTGTTCCAGTGCGGGGAGCTGATGCAGGGAGGGGTCCCAAGTGACCTGGCGGATGTTGGCGAGATCGAGCGCAGAGTCGGTTATTGGCGCTTTTGCGATTGGTGCGGCGATTGGTGCGGCGGCGGGAATGGGGATTGCGATGACGGGCGCGGCGGGAATTGGCGCGGGGGCAATGGGAATCGTCGTGACGACCGCAGGGATTGGCGCTGGTGGAACTGGGGCTGCGGGAATGGGATTGGCGGCGGGGATTTGGCTGGCGGGCTGTGCAGGGGGAGCGGGTTCAGCGGCGGCGCGGTTGGCAGCGTCCAGCTCCGCCCGGCGCATTGCCTCGTAGATTTTGCTCATCTCTCCTCACCTCCTTCTTCGCGCTGTGGATGCTTCAGCGATGGGAGCGCGACACTTGTGGGTGGGCCGGTGTGCGAGGAGGAGGCCATGAATGGCAGTTGGTCGAGGTTGAGGTCTCGCACCACAGCGAGGATGAGTGGGGCGGGGATCTGGTGGAGTTGTTCGACGTAGGCCAGGATGAGGGCCTGTTCGCAGATGAGGTTGATGATGCGTGGGATTCCGCGGCTTGCGCGGAAGATGGCGGCGACGGCGTCGTCGGGGAAGATGCGGTCGGAGGAGCCAGCGACGAGCAGGCGCTGGGCGATGTAGGTGGAGGCCTCGGTGTCGGCGATGGCGTGGATTCGCGCCCAGAGGGCGATGCGCTGGCGCAGTTGGCGGAGATTGGGGGCGGTGAGCTTCTCTTCCAGTTCGGGCTGGCCGGAGAGGATGATCTGGACCAGCTTGCGTGTGGGGGTTTCGAGGTTGGTGAGGAGGCGAATCTCTTCGAGCTGGTCCCAGGAGAGGTTCTGCGCCTCGTCGATGACGATGACCGAGGACTCGCCGCAGCGGAAGCGCTCGATGAGCCAGCGGTTGAGCTGGATGAGCATTCCGCTCTTGGTGCGGGCCTGGGGGACGATGCCGAAGTCGGCGAGGATGAACTCGAGGAAGTCGAGGATGTCGAGGCGCGGGTTGAAGACGAAGGAGCTGAAGACGCGGCCAGGGTCAAAGGAGGCGAGAGCGGAGCGGAGCAGGGTGGTTTTACCGGTACCGACCTCTCCGGTGAGGACGATGAACCCTTTGTGTGCACTGATGCCGTACTCGAGGGTGGAGAGGGCCTCGCGGGTTTGCGGCATCCGCACCAGGAAGCGCGGATCCGGGCTGTCGGCGAAGGGTGTGCTGTGGAGATGGAAGAAGCTCTTATACATGGCTATCCGGGGCATTCGCGAGCGTGGCAACCTTGGAGGGTTTGCGTCTGAAGAGCCGCTTCAGGCGGGCGAACTTGCCGGGCTTGCGGTCTGCCACTTCGCCCGACCATGCGATGACGGCCAGAGTGGGCAGTTTGGTGAAGGCCCAGACGTCGCGCTCGCTGCGCAGTGCGGTGTCGCGGTATTCAAGCAGAGCGCTGAGGAGCAGGCCGAGGAAGAGGCCGGCGGCAAGACCTCCGGAGGCGAAGATCCTGCGCTTGGGATAGGTGGGGTTATCCGGCAAATTGGCTGCATCCAGCACGCTGAAGGTCTCTCCTTCCTGGCGGTTTTGCAGGTCGGTGGCCATCTGGGCCTGGTTCAGCTTGGTCAGATCGCTATCGTACTGGGCTTGCGAGATCTGGGTGTCGCGGGTCAATTGCTCGTACTCCTCTTCGACCTGCGGAGTGGACTGGATGCGCCCCTGGTAGGCATGGATCTGCTTGTTGAGCTGAACTTGTTCGGCACGCTTGGCCTGGATACCGATGTCGGCGGCGCGGATGCGGGCGCGCAGATCCTGGACGGCCGCGGAGTCGTTGCGGCCTGCGGCGGTGCTGGAAGCCACGGACGATGGGGTGGCGGGCGACTGCGCTATCTTGCGCCGCAGGTCGGCGATCTTGCGGTTGATGGAGACGACGTCAGGGTCTTGCGCGGTGTAATGGAGGGTGAGATTGGCCTGCTGCGCCAGCAGATCCTGCAACTGCTTCTCGTCGGTCTGCGGGGAGACTGCGCCGGGAGAGGACGTGGACTGCTGGGCGAGCATCGTATCCATGTAGGACTTGTCCTGCTCCATACGGCTGAGGGCCTGGGTGGATGCGTCGAGTTGGGTGTTCAGGCTGCTCAGAATGTTGACGTTGTTGGATTCATCCTCGGGCCGCATTCCGAAGTACTTGCGCTCGAAGTCGGCCTTCTTTGCGTCCTGGTCGTCGAGGGTGTGCTTGGCGTTGTTCAGTTGCTCCTTGAGGAAGTCGGTGGTGCCCCCACTGAAGTCCTGCTGGGAGCGCAGGTTGGCCGAGATGAACAGCGATGTGATCTCGGCGCAGACCTGCTGTGCGGTGTGCGCGTCGCTGGCGGTAAATGCGATGGTAAATCCGGGGACTCCATTGGAGCGGGCGAAGCCGGTTGGCATGCCCTGGATATCGATGTTCTTGAGCGCCAGAACGATGCGGTCGTCCATGGTAAATCGCTGGTCGGCGTACAGGTTGAACTTTTCCACGATGGGCTGGATGCTGGACCGGCTCTTGATCTGCTGCTCGATGGCGGCGAGGCGGCTGTTGATGTCCTCGGAGACGACGGACTTGACCAGATCGTTGGATACCTTCTGCTGGTCGATCTGGATACCGGCCAGCGAGACGAACTGCGGAGGGATGTATACGGTGGCGACGACAGCGAGGACCGGCAGAATGAACGTGGGGATGGCGATGAGCCACCAGCGGCGCTTGAGGATTGCCATATAATCTTCGACGATCAGTGCGCGATGGCCAAGCATTTCGATGCTCCTTACGAGTGCCCAAGACGGACGGCGGAGGGCGAGAAGGTGATCCCGAAGCCGGCTACATTGGAGAGTCCGCTGAAGAGATCGACGGCGGCGGTCGTTCCCTGGTTGGACTGATTCTGCAACGAGTAGCTGGCGTATGCGGAGAGAGAACGGGCCAGGGCACGCGAGACCTGCACGCCGGCGATAGTGGTGTGGAAGGTAAAGGGAAGGCTGGTGGCCGAGGGCAGGTTGGCTGTCTGGGTATAGGCCGAGGTGAGGGCGCAGGCCCAGACGCGGTCGAAGGTGCGGCTGGCGGAGAAGGTGACGGAGTTGGAGATTGCGCCTCCGACGACGCCGAAGCCGCTGTTGCTGCTGCGCGAATAGGCAATCGTGGCGTGGGAGAACTTGCCGGCGTAGGAGGCCGAGAGGTTGGCGAAGAGGCTGAGGGTGGGCGTGAGGCCTGGGCTGTCGATGCCGGTCCATTGCGGGCCGGCGGCGAGGCTCATGCCGAACTTGCGGGTGAACTGATGGGAGTATTGCAGGCTGGCGGTTTGGCTGGAGAAGCCGGGCTGAGGGATGCCGGAGTTGGCGCCGGAGTATGTGTTGCGCGAGTAGGCGAAGTTCCCTGCGAAGCTGTTGCGCGTGTCGATGGTATGGCTGAGGCTGGCGCTGACGGAGTCGCCGTCGGTGTCAAGGCCGGGGGAACTGGGGACGGTGGAGCTGCTGGAGTTGCTGAGGAAGCGCGTGAGGGAGTAGGAGCCCGAGGCGTTGAGCGAGGTCTTGCCGGTGATCTGGCGTCCGAGGCTGAGGGAGCTCGAGTTGGCGACGCGGGTGGAGTAGCCGGTGAGCACTCCCTGGCCGGGGATTGCACCAGTCTGGACGGGGCTGAGGCCGAGATCGCCCACGCCAGCCACGCCGGAGAGTCCGGCGGAGGCGGTTTGCGGCAGGTAACTGACCGAATCGGAGAGCATGAAGTTCCAGCGGCCCGCAATGACAACCTGAGAGATGGCGAGGTTGAGGAAGTTGAACGACTGGCTGGAACTGCTCCATGAACGCCCCCCGGAGAAGACCATGTTGAAGGGGTCGCGCGGGCTGCTGGAGATGAAGGCGAGATCGCCGTTGAGGTTGGTGTTGTAGTCAGTGCCGGAGTTGCCGAAGTAGTTGTTGGAGATGCTCTGGGAGGCGCTGAGGGCGTATTGCAGCGTGCCCGCGGAGCTGGGCAGACTGAAGCCGGTGGAGATGGGCGAGGCCACAGCGGCTGGAAGGGCCTGAGCACCGGAAGTGGCGGGAATCGCCAGCAAGGGCAGGAGAAGAAGCAGGGCTACGGATTGGGCGGTGAGCGGGAGCGTCTTCATTATTGAATCACGATCGTGTCGCCGGGGGCGAGCGTGACGCCCTGCATGTCGCCCTTCTTCAAGGCTTTGGTGTAGTCGAAGGGAATATTTTGCTGCTTGCCGGGATCGCCGCGCAGGATGTAGATGTGCTTCTTGTTGGCGTACGGGGTGAGCCCACCGGCGGTGGCGATGGCCTGCAGGATGGTCAGTCCCGGAGTGATGGCAAGCGGGCCAACATGCATGACTTCACCGATCAGGTAGACGCGCTTGCTGTTGACGGCGAGCACGCTGACGTTGACCGTCGCCGGATCGATGATGAACTGCTTGAGGCGCGTTGTGATGTCCGCGGAGAGCTGCATCGGAGTAAACCCGGAGGCCTGAATATCTCCGATCATCGGCAGGGTGATCTTCCCATCCGGGCGCACGGGGAGGTTGGCGGCGGAGTAGTTGGGATTGTCCCACACCATCACCGAGAGGGCGTCATCCGGGCCAATGATGTAGGCGGGGGCGACGTTGGCGGGGTGGGCGACGAGCGCCGTGGCAGCGGGGTGCGCGGTGGAGGACGAGGTGGCGGGATGGTTGATGGCGGGTGCGGCGGCTGGCTTGGCGGCGGGCGCAGATCTGGCGGGCGTCTGCTGGGCGAGGCCGGCGGCGAGAGCCGGAAGGAGAGCGATCGAAAGGAGTGTGCAGCGGAGAGAGGTCATAGTATTTGCCGATTTGTACGCGTCGTGGATGCAACTGTCCAGAACCTGTTTCGCGACCCGTTTCGCGGTACAAAGGTCGCGCACCTGGTCGATTCCGGTGCGCACCCGACCCATCCCGCGGAACGGAACATCCATGCAAAACCGCCTGTTTGGGCCGCTTCGAGCCCGCGGGCTCTTGTTGAAGGACCAAGAGCCACGAAACACATCTGTGGCGATTTTACACTCCCGCGGCGCGCCATTTTGCGGTCTTGCACACTTGTGTACCTCGAAAGACGTAGACCGCAAAGGTACCTATTGCGTGCGATAATCCGATGGGTCTATGAATTGCGAAGAATTGCGAATTGAATTGCGAATTGAGAATTGCGAATTGCTTAGGTGAGTACGCGTGAAGTCGAATTCAATCGACACGGTCCCTGGGACTTTCCTGCCGCCTGCTCTCTCCAGGAGCGGGCCGGCGCTGCTGGTTGTGGCGCTGCTGGCGGTGCTCTACCACGGCATTGCGGTGAAGCTGGTGGCGGACTGGTATGAGCTGCCTGACTTCTCCCATGGATTTCTAATTCCGTTTTTTGCGGCTTATCTGTTGTGGGACAACCGGCGCGAGCTTCAGGACACGGCGATTGCGCCGAGCTGGGCGGGTGTGTGGCTGGTTGTGCTGGGGCTGTTTGTGCTGTTGCTGGGCGTGTTTGGCGCGGACCTGTTCCTGCAGCGGACCTCGTTTGTGCTGCTGGTGGCGGGGCTGGTGTGGACTCTGTTGGGCCGAGCCATGCTGGGCCGGGTGAAGTTTGTTTTGTTTGTGCTTCTGCTGGCGATCCCTCTGCCGACGATCCTGTTCAACCAAATTACGTTTCCGCTACAGTTGCTGGCTTCGCGGCTGGCCACCACGCTGCTTCAGGTGGCCCAGGTTCCGGTGCTGCGCGAGGGCAATGTGATCCAGTTGCCGGCCATGCAGTTGGAGGTTGCCGAGGCTTGCAGCGGCATCCGTTCGCTGATGAGCCTGTTCACGGTGGCGGTGATCTACGGTTATTTTCTGGAGCGCAAGACGTGGCGGAGGGTGGTGCTGGCGCTGGCCAGCGTTCCCATTGCAGTGGCAGCCAACGGGGCGCGCATCTTCGGAACGGGGCTGTGCGTGCAGTACTGGGACCCGGATAAGGCGATGGGGTTCTTCCATGAGTTCTCGGGCTGGCTGATGTTCGTGATCTCGCTGGGGTGTCTCTATCTGGTGCATCGAGCGATGGAGTTGGTGGCGGAGAAAGGCAGGCAACCGGCATGAGGAGCGCGCGGCTCCGGTCTTCACGGTTCTGGGTCGTGGCGCTGCTGATGGCGTCGGCGGCGCTGCTGCTGTATCTGCGCGGAGATGTGGACTGGGTTCCGCCGAGCAGTCCGCTGGACGAGTTTCCGATGACGGTTGGGACGCGAACGGCGACCGAGATCGTGATGCCTGAGGATGTAGTGCAGGCTCTGGGCAAGGGGGAGTTCCTGAACCGGGTGTACCATCCTCAGCTCTCGGTCGAGGACAGCGCTTCGCCGGAGAACGCAGGGATGGACGACCGGGCGTCGATCGGGCTCTTTATCGGTTACTTCCCCACGCAGCGGACGGGGCAGTCGATCCACTCGCCGCAGAACTGCCTGCCCGGCGCGGGATGGAACTTCGAGTCGTCGTGGATTACGTCGTTGACCAACGCCGCGGGCAAAAAATACCAGGTGAAGGAGTTTCTGATTTCAAATGGGACTTCGACGCAGGAGGTCCTGTACTGGTACCAGATGCATGGGCATGTGATTGCGGGCGACTATGCGGCGAAGTTGGTTACGCTGGCCGACTCGATCCGCTACGGGCGCACGGATGCTGCGCTGGTCCGCATTATCACGCCCGTGGAGCCGGGAGAGGACAGGCTGCAGGCGCGGGCGCGCGTGATGAAGTTTGCCGAGCAGATTGCGCCGCTGCTTCCGGCATATGTTCCCGATTGAGCAGGGCGAGGCCCCGTTGCTGGAAGAGAGGGTTTGCAGGAGACGGCATGGAAGAGAGAGATTGAAGGGAACGTCAAGAGGAGATGAGGATACCGCCAATGTTCAAACTACGCAAAGTGCAGGTTGCCAGAATCTCAGCGGCTGTGTTATCGCTCGTGCTGATTTTCACCGCCGGATGCAGCCGCGACCCGAACGTGCGCAAGCAGAAGTACCTGGAGAGTGGAAAGCGATATGAGGCGAGCGGCAAGTACAAAGAGGCCGCGCTGCAGTTTCTCAATGCGCTGAAGGTGGACAAGAACTTTGGCGATGCGCACTACGAGATGGCCAAGACTTATCTGAAGATGAACAGCCCGATGCTGGCCTACTCGGAGCTGATGAAGACGGTGCAAGTGAGCCCGGCGAACCTGCAGGCACGGATCGATCTGGGGAACCTGCTTCTGGATGGACGTGCCACCGACCGGGCGGAAGAGCAGGCCAATGCGGTGTTGGCGATCGACCCGAACGACGCGGATGCATACGCTCTATTGGCTGGAGTGGCACAGCGGAGGGGCAACAACGCGGATGCACTGAAGCAGATCCAGCGGGCCCTTCAACTCGAACCCAACCGTGCGAGCTTCCATACCGCGGCGGCGCTGTTGCTGACTGCCGACCCGGCGAATGAGGCTTCGGTCGAACAGGAGCTGGGCAAGGCGGCATCGCTGGACGCCAAGGACGCGACGCCGCATCTTGTAATGGCGGCGCTGATGGAGAAGAAGGGCGATCTGCAAGGCGCGGAGCAGCAGTACACGGCGGCGGTCGGGATTGCGCCGGGCAACGTGCAGGGGCGTGCCGCACTGGCCGGGCTCTACTTCCGCGAGGGCAGCAAGGACAAGGCAGAGCAGATACTGCATCAGGCGGTGGTCGATCTTCCCGAGAGCGAGGAGGCCTCGACGCTGCTGCGGGACTACTACGTGAAGGCGCAGCAGATGGACCGCGCCGAGGCTGCGTTTGCGGACCTGACCTCGAAGTATCCCAAGAGCTTCGCGATCAAGATCACCTACGCGCGCGTTCTGTTCGACAGGAAGAACTATGCCAAGGCGGCGTCGGTGGCCTCGGAGTTGACCAAGAACAATGCAGGCAATCCTCAGGTGCAGATTCTAAATGCGCTGTTGCTGGTGAACACGGGCAAGACCGACGACGCAATCGCGCTGCTGAAGAAGGCGGTGAAGGACAACCCGAACGACGTGCAGACACAACTGCTGCTGGCACAGATGGCGGAAAACAAGGGCGACCTGGCGACCTCCGAGGCGAGCCTGCACGCGGCCGCGAAGCTGAATCCGGGGAACCTGGAGGCCGCAAGCGGGCTGGCGCAGATCGCGGTCCTGCGCAACGACGCAGGCATGCTCTCCGAGGTGGCGGACAAGACGATCCAACAGCACCCAAACTATGCTGCAGCTTATCTGTGGCGGGGGACCGCGGAGGCCAGCCGGAAGGAGTACGACAAGGCGGAGGCAGACTTCCAGGCGGTATTGAAGGCAAATCCCGACAATGCACCGGCGTACCTGGAACTGGGCCAGATTCTTATAGCCCAGGGGCATGTACCCGAGGGCGAGGCGATGCTGCAAAAGGCGCTGGACAAGGACCCGAACTCGGACCGGGCGCTGGGAATGCTGGTGTCCTACGACCTCAAGCAGAAGCAGCCGGCGAAGGCGCTGGCGCGGGTCGAGGCGCAGATTGCAAAGCAGCCGGGGAATGGCAGCTTCTATTCGGTGCTTGCCGCCGTTCAATTGCAGACCAAGGACTTCAAAGGCGCGCTGGAGAGTTCGCAGAAGGCGATGCAGTTGAATCCGGGAAGCATCGACGCGATCGACATCTATACGCGGGCCGAGATTGCTCTGAAGGACATCGATCCAGCGATTGCAACCTGGCAGGGTTGGGTCAGTTCGCACCCGAACGACGCCCATGCGTGGCAGATGCAGGGATCGTTGCAGGAGGCGAAGGGCGACGTCTCGACGGCGATGGCGGAGTACAAGAAGACACTGCAGATCGATCCGAACAACGCGGTTGCGTCCAACAACCTGGCGTACCTGATGGTGGAGAACGGGCAGAATGTGGATGTGGCGCTGACGTTGGCGCAGACGGCGCGCCGTGCCATGCCGGACTCGCCGAGTACAGCCGACACACTGGCCTGGGTCTACTACTACAAGGGAAACTACTATGCGGCGCGGGACCTGCTGGAGGGAGCCCTGCGGTCGACCCCGGACAACGCTTCGATGCATCTCCACCTGGGAATGACCTACAGCAAGATGCACGACAATGCCAACGCTCAACTGCATCTGAAGAAGGCCGCGGCGCTTGCGCCCAACAGCAAGACGTCGAGCGATGCAAACGAGGAGCTGGCGAAGCTGGGGTAAGGGCGGCGCGGCACTCTTGAGTCAGAGCGTCGAGGCGGCCTTCTTCTCTTTTTCGGCGAGGTACCAGGCGACCGTTTTTTGCAGGCCCTCGTGGAAGTGCGCCTTCGGATGGTACCCCAGCTCCTTGCTGGCGCGATGGATGTCCGCCAGCGAGTGGCGAATGTCACCCGCGCGTGTGGGGCCGTAGAACGGCGCAGCAGTGAAGCCGAGCTGCTCGGCGATGGTGGCGTAGACCTCGTTGAGCGTGTGGCTTCTTCCGGTGCCGATGTTGAAGACGCGGCCAGTGGCGACCGAACTGGGCGCGAGGCAGGCGAGCAGGTTGGCGCTGACCGCGTTGTCGACGAAGTTGAAGTCGCGGCTGGTGAGGCCATCGCCGAATATGGTGGGCGTCTCGCCTGCCATCATCATGGTTGTGAACTTGGCGATGACGCCGGAGTAAGGCGAGTCGGCGGCCTGGCGCGGGCCAAAGATATTGAAGTAGCGCAGGCAGATTCCTTCCAGCCCATAAGTCCGGTAGAAAGCCTGGATGTAGTACTCGCAGGCCAGCTTCTGCACGGCGTAGGGCGAGAGCGGCAGCGGAGACATGTCTTCCTGCTTGGGCTGCATGGGCTGGTCTCCGTAGGCCGAGGAGGAGGCCGCGTAGACGATGCGCCGCACCTTGGCGTCGCGCGCGGCGAGCAGCAGATTCAGCGTGCCGTCGATGTTGGACTGGTGCGAGGTGAGGGGATCTTTTACGGAGCGGGGGACACTGGCGAGCGCTGCCTGGTGGAGGATAAAGTCGATGCCCTCGCAGGCGGACTTCATTCCGGCTACGTCCTGCAGGCCCATCTGCTGGAAGTCGATCTTGTCGCGGATGCCGGCCAGGTTGTCGAGGCTGCCGGTGGAGAGGTTGTCGATGCCGCGCACGTCGTGTCCCTGCTCGACCAGCGTGTGGGCCAGGGTTGAGCCGATAAAGCCTGCGATTCCGGTAATCAAGTAACGGGCCATCGATCCTCCGCTTTGAGTGTATCGCTGAGTGTCAGGAAAATACGATGGAAGTATTATTTGGTGGTATTTCTGGAAAACTGGGGGGGGGTCACGGAAGAAAACGAATCGATTCTGCATCGCCGCCGAATGCGGCCCCGATGTGTCTTGCGGGAGCAAATGTGTTCGCGGTGGTCCGTGGGATCCAGTTGTCCGAGCGCTGGTGAAAGGTCACGAAGACGGTATCGCCGGGTTGGGCGGCGAGCGTGTCATAGGGAACGATGATGAAAGACGTGAAGTGGCGCATATTCATTGCGGTGAGGGAGTTGGTGTTCGTGTGGGCCGCACTCATCTCCTGGTCGCTGGAGAAAGTCAGAGCCATGGCTGCGCGCAGTTCGGGGTCTGGCTCGTAGTAACTTGCGACGGCGAACAACTTCAGTTGTTCAAAGTAGAGCCGCCGATCGGAACCGGCAAGCAGCGCGGCCTTGAGTGCCGGAGACACCGCCATGGAGGACATGGTCTCGCGGGTCGCGGTCCGCTCCTCGTATATATGCTCGATGCCGGTGAGGGCAATCGCCGCGAAGAGCGCAATCAGAGCGAGATTGCCGGCGCGTTTGCGGCTGAAGAACGACGACAGGCCAATCGCCGCAAGCGCGGTTATCCCAAGAATGGCTCCAAGCACGAAGCGCAACTCGAGGGCGTGGGTGACGAAGCGCGCCATCAGAAATCCGAAGAATGGCAGTGCGGCCAGCGCGATGAGGAACACAGCCTCGGCTTGCGGCAGTTGCAGGGTCCCGGCGCGCCACTGTCGAATGCAACCCAGCAGAGTGACGAATGCGAGCAACAGGATGAGCGCCCTGCCTATCTCGCCATCAAGCTGAGTGGGCATGCGAGAGTAGGAGGACAGCAGTTCGGGATAGACCTGCGCTATCGTGCGTGGGCTGTCCGCGACCACGTTGTAGTAGTGGCTGTGGTACAGCGCGGCGGCCTTCATGAAGGGAACGGTGAAGAGGATTCCAGCCGTTCCCAGGCCGATGGATGCAACCACGGGCAGGTCGAGACGCCGGCGCCGTGCTGTACGGAAGATCTCGGCAATCGAAAGCGGAGCGAGCAGCAGGATGCCGTAGTAGTGGGTGTTGAGGGTGAGAGCAAGCGACACAGCCAGGGTAACCAGCACAAGTGTGCGTGCCGTCTCCCGGCGCGTGGCGCTCTGCCAACTCACCATGGTCAGGGCGAAGAGCCCGAGCATCAGGCCGTAGGGACGGCCTTCGACCGAATAGTAGAGCGAGGTTGTAAGCGCCGGAAAGGCCATCGCGAAGACGGCCGCGCGTTCGCTGGCAACGCGGCGGACAAAGAGAAACAGACAGAGTTGCATCAGCAGATAGCCGAGCAGCGACGGCAGCCTGATTGCCAGCGCGCCACCGCCGAAGAGGCGAATGGCGGCGTGCGCCAGCGCATGGTAGAAGAGGGGATCGAGAGAGATCGGGCAACTGCGCTGGATTTGAATGACCTGGCCGATGCTGGGCGCGTTGTCGGTCCAGAGCGAGAGGAATTCGTCGTTCCACATCAGTCTGGAGTGCGACCACAGGAGCGAAATGACGGCGGTGAGACCGAGGAAGGCGATTGCGGTCCATGGGATTCCAGCGCGGACAAGACGTTGTATTCCCGCGCTGGTTGGCGATGCGTCGAGATTGGTTGACGAGGTCATGGAGTACCGCTGCAAGGGCTCTCATGGGACAGGATAGGAGATCGTTCCCATTAGACCATTATGTACACAGTGCAAAGGCCAGAATGCGCAGGGGAATGTTCGTTGGTGCAGCCGCCCGTTGCTGTATGGGACAAGCTTTAAGGCGGCCACTTCGTTCGAGTGCCTATTTTGGATACGGCTTGCTGAAAATCGCAAAAAACCAATGGGCTGAATGCGATAATCGGGAGCATGTCGAATCCCAGTCAAGCAAAGTCCAGCCAGGGAAAGTCCAGCAAAACGAAGACCAGCAAAGCGAAGACCAGCAAAGCTAAATCCATCCAAGCGAACTCCGGCAAGCTCAACCTGCCGCGGATTGCCCGGCAGCGTCTTGCACGCCTGGAGGCGCGCACCGCGCGGATTGGCGTGATCGGACTGGGGTACGTTGGGTTGCCGCTGTCGCTGCTGCTTGCGGAGGCGGGATTTAAAGTGACGGGCTTCGACATCGACGCAAAAAAAGTGGACGACCTGGAGGCTGGACGGTCGTACATCTTTCGCATTGAGGCTAAGGAGATCAAGGCCGCGCGGGCGAAGGGATTTACGGCGACGACCGAGTTTGCGCGCCTGTCGGACCAGGACGCGATTATTTTGTGCGTTCCCACGCCGCTGACGGCGCACCACGAGCCGGACCTGAGCTTTGTGGAGAACACGGCGAAGGCGGTGGCCCCGTGGATTCGCGAGGGGCAGTTGGTGGTGCTGGAGAGCACGACCTATCCGGGGACGACCGAGGAGCTGCTGATTCCCGTGCTGGAGGCGGGCAACACGCAGGGGCTGAAGGCGCAGGCGAAGGGCGCGGCGGCGGAGCATGGCGTCTTCTATGTGGCCTTCTCGCCGGAGCGCGAGGACCCGGGCAATGTCACCGTGGCACGGCGCGACATTCCCAAGGTGGTGGGCGGGCATGAGGCGATTGCGACCGAGCTTGCGGCGACGTTGTATGAGGGAATCTTTACGCGGGCAGTGAGGGTATCGTCGACGCGCGTGGCGGAGATGACCAAGCTGCTGGAGAACATCTACCGCTGCGTGAACATCGCGCTGGTCAATGAGCTGAAGATTCTGTCGCTGCGCATGGGGGTGGACATCTGGGAGGTGATCGACGCGGCTGCGACCAAGCCGTTCGGGTTCCAGCCGTTCTATCCGGGGCCGGGGCTCGGCGGGCACTGCATCCCGATCGATCCGTTCTACCTGAGCTGGAAGGCCAAAGAGTACGACTTCAACACGCGCTTCATCGAGCTTGCGGGCGAGGTGAACGAGGCGATGCCCGCGCATGTGGCGCAGTCTGTCGCACAGGCGCTGAACACGCAGAAGAAGGCGATGAATGGGGCGCGGATCCTGATGCTGGGCATGGCGTACAAGAAGGACATCGACGACCTGAGGGAATCGCCTTCGCTGACCGTGATCGAGTTGCTGCGCGAGCAGGGCGCGGAGGTGCTGTACAACGATCCATACTTCCCGGCGGTAGGGCGTGGACGGCACTACAACCTGAATATGAGGTCCACGCCGCTGGAGAATCTGGAGCAGTACGACTGCGTGCTGATTATGACCGACCACACGGACTACGACTATGCGGCGATCGTGGACCTGTCGCGGATTGTGGTAGACACGCGCAACGCGACTAAAGGGATCGCGTCGGAGAAGATCGTTCGCTGCTAGCCCGTTGCAGCCAAGCGGCGTAGGCTGAATGAGGTCATTTCCTGGCGGCACAGGCTGGAGGGGTTTGAATGGTTGATGTCAAGACGATCAACGATGCGTTTCTGCAGGTGTGTGGGCGCGGCGAGAAGAGACTCTGGCTGTGGTGTGACGCGGCAGTGGACGCAGAGGCCGAGGTGATGTGGAAGCCGATTACTTCGGCGGAGGCGTATGGGCGGGTGCGCGCGCTGGCGGGACGGCTCGCCGCGTGGGGAGTAGCCAAGGGCGACCGCGTGGCGCTGCTGAGCGAGAACCGATGGGAGTGGGCGGTGACGGACTTCGCCGTGCTGGCTCTGGGGGCCGTGGACGTTCCGTTATATACCACGCTGACCGCCGAGCAGTTGGGGTATATGTTGCGCGACTGCGGCGCGAAGGTTGCGGTGGTCTCTTCGTGGGAGCAGGCGGAGAAGGTGCATGCGGCGGGCGAGCTGCCCGCGCTCGAGCGCGTGGTGGTGATGGATGCAGTTCCTCCCACCCATCGCGATAAAACTGCGATGGATGGGGCACCCAGTGTCGCGGAATTTGCGGAGTTGCTGGCGGGTGCGGCGGCGATGCAATCGCGCGATGCGGAGTTCGACGCGCGGGTGCGCGAGGTGCAGCCGGAGGACCTGGCGACGATCATATACACCTCGGGGACCACCGGCGAGCCGAAGGGCGTGATGCTGACCCATGGCAATCTAGCGAGCAACCTCTGCTATTCGTCGCGTGAGTTTGCATTCAACGAGACGGACTCCTGCATCTCGTTTCTCCCGCTCTCGCATGTAACGGCGCGGCACCTGGACTATGTGCTGATGCTGGAGCAAGTGACGCTGGCCCATTGCCCGAAGTTCGACCGGATTTCAGTGGCCATGAAGCAGGTGAGGCCCACGCTCATTGTTGCCGTGCCGCGCGTGTACGAGAAGATTCGGCAGGCCGTCGAAGGCAAGTCGCACGGGGTGAAGAAGGCGATTCTGAACTGGGCGCTGAGCGTGGGGAAGAAGCATCGCGCCGAGACGCTGGCGGGAAAGATTCCACGCATTAATCTAATGCCTGAGTCTTCCCTGACATTGACATTGGCGGTCTGTCTATTTTTTTTAACGTTGATCTGGGCTAGCTATCGCACAGCAGAAAGGTCGCATCGACACTGGAGCCTGGAGTTTGCCGAGCAATTAATCTTCTGGGCCATCTATGGTGTGATTTTCATTAGCATTAAGATGCGCCGGGAGATTGCTTGGAAGCTGGCGGATAAGCTGGTCTTCTCCAAGATTTGCGCGGCGTTTGGCGGTCGGGTCAAGGTCTTCGTCTCCGGCGGCGCGCCGCTGGGGATGGACACGGCGGGCTGGTTCGCCGACGTGGGAATCCTTATCCTGGAGGGCTATGGGCTGACCGAGACATCGCCGCTGATTGCACTGGATACGCCGAAGCGGCATCGCATCGGCACGGTGGGTGCGGTGCTGGAGAGCGTCGATGTGCGCTTCGCTCCGGATGGCGAGCTGGAGGTGCGCGGGCCTTCGGTCTTCCACGGCTACTGGCAGAAGCCGACCGAGACGGCGGAGGTGTTCACCGAGGATGGATGGTTCCTCACCGGAGATATCGGGAAGATCGATGCAGAGGGGTTCCTGACGATTACCGACCGCAAGAAGGAGTTGCTGAAGACCAGCGGCGGGAAGCTGATTGCTCCGCAGCCGATCGAGGGCAAGCTGAAGGCGCATGTGTTGGTGGGCAACGCCGCGCTGGTGGGCGACAAGCACAAGTTTGCGTGCGTGCTGATCTCGCCGAACTTTGCGATTCTGGAGAGCTGGGCACGGGTGAAGGGCGTTGTCTATCCTTCCGGCGACCGCAAAGCTTTGGTGCAGGTTCCGCAGGTGGTGGCGCGGTATCAGCGCATCGTCGATGATGTGAATGCGACGCTGGCGCCGTTCGAGACGATCAAGCGGCTGGCGGTGGTGGCCGATGAGTGGACCGTGGAAGGGGATGAACTGACGCCCAGCATGAAGCTGAAACGGCGCGTTGTGGAGAAGCAGTACGCGGCGGAGATTGCGGAGTTCTACGCGGACGAGGCAACGGCGACGCGGTAAGGCAGATTGGGAGATTTAAGATAGGCGGTGCGTCGCGGGCAGGGACGCGCATCCAATCCGATATATGACCATGTTGAAGCGAGCGGAGAAAGTGGGGCGGAGGTTTTTGAATCCGGTCCCGACGGTGGTGGGCGGACCGGGAATGATCTTCAAGGTGTTGCCGCAGTTCCTCCTCAATCGTGAGGAGCGGGTGCCGCGGCGGGCGCTGGGGCCGTTTCGCACGAATGTTGCGGCCTATGCGACGGAGCCGGTGAGTGGGTTGCGGATTACATGGATGGGGCACTCGTCGATGTTGATGGAGATCGACGGAGTACGGGTGCTGGTGGACCCGGTGTGGGATGAGCGCGCCGCGCCGGTGCAGTGGGCTGGGCCGAAGCGCTTCTTTGCGCCGACGCTGCGGCTGGAAGAGCTGCCACCGATCGACGCAGTGCTGGTATCGCATGACCACTACGACCATCTGGGCGCTGGAACGGTGCGGCGGCTGGTGGCTCTGCAACCGCAGGTGCGCTGGGTGACAATGCTGGGTGTTGGTGCGATTCTGCGGCGACTTGGCGTGCAGGCGGAGCGGATTGCAGAGATGGATTGGACGGAGACGGTTTCGATTGCGGGCGCGGCTGGCGCAAGGTGCGAGATTACGGCACTGCCTGCGCGACACTTCTCGGGGCGCGGCGCGTTCAACCGCTTCGAGACGCTATGGGCTTCGTTTGTGCTGCGTGGGGCCGGGCATACGGTGTACTACGGGGCGGACTCGGGTTGGTGGGAGGGATTTGCCGAGATCGGCGCGGCGTTTGGGCCATTCGACGTGACGATGCTGGAGATTGGTGCGTACAACGAGCTTTGGCAGTCGATCCACATGGGGCCGGATGGAGCTGTGCGGGCGTTTCACGCGCTGGGTGGGGCGGGCTTGCTGATGCCGATCCACTGGGGGCTATTCAACCTGGCATTGCACGCTTGGCGTCAGCCGATGGAGCGCCTGCTGGAGATAGCGGAGGTTGAGGATCTGAAGCTGTGGTCGCCAGAGCCGGGGCTGCCGACCGAGGTGGTGCGTGGGGCAGAGCTGCGGTCGGATTGGTGGCGATGAGATGCAGAAATGGCGGTAGAATTTGAGTGTGAGGTGCTCTATGGACTGGACAGGGTGCGAGCTGGTTGAGGTCATTGCGGGCAAGGTGTCGGGTCGGCCCTTGGTGAAGGGGACGCGCATTCCCGCGGATGTGATTGTAGAGAACTTTGAGGCTGGTTCGCCGGTGGAGGAGATTGAGGAGAATTATCCCTCGCTCTCGCTGGCGACAATCTATAGCCTTCTCAATTACGCCCAAGCGCGGCAAATGCGGCGCATTGCATGAAGGTTCTTCTGGATGAGGACCTGCCGCATAAGCTGCGGCTGTGCTTAGTGAATCATGATGCAAGCACGGTCGCCTATATTGGGTGGAATGGGCTGAAGAATGGGGCACTGCTAAGGGCGGCGGAGACGGCAGGCTTTGAGGTCTTTGTCACCGGGGACAAGAAGCTCCGGTACCAGCAGAATCTGAAGGAGCGACGGATTGGGATTGTGCTGCTGTCGGCACAGGACTGGCCGACTCTCAAGGAGAAGCAGGCTGAGATTTCGTCGGCTGTGGACGGGGTCTTGCCGGGGTCGTTTCAGGTGGTGGAGTGCGGCGAGTTTCGCCGGGGGTAAGAGATCAATGATTTTTGCATTGCTGATTGACGCTCTTCTTCTCGCTGCATTTCTTCTGGCATCTTGTCTGTTGGTTGCCAACGTTGTTTTAGGAGTTCTGCGCATTCGTCGTGCAGCGTGGCGAGATGGCGCTCTTTTGCTAGTCTCGGCCACATGTCTAGGAGTTTCTCTCTCCTGTGTTCCTCGTATCGTCCACTGCGTTTTATATGGAATTCAGTCAAAGGCTGCGTCCCTTTCACAGTGGGGTCTTGGGGTGGCGATGCTAGCACTCGTTGCGTCTATCCCCGTGCGTGGTCGAGCAAAGTGGAGCGGCATCGCCGGTTCCATTGTTGTGTTATGTCTGATTTTGTTCGCGGTTCATTTCTAATCAATGAAGCGATTTGTGATGCTGCTGTAGGCGTCGATGCGGCGGTCGCGCAGGAAGGGCCAGTTCTGGCGGGTGGTTTCGACCAGCGCGGGGTCGAGCGTCGCGGTGACGATCTCTTCCTGGTTGTGGGAGGCCTGGGCGAGGATGCGTCCGAAGGGATCGGCGATGAAGCTGCCGCCCCAGAAGTCGATTCCTGAGTTGCAGCCGCTGGCGGTGCTGTGGTCGCCGGGGCCAGGGATCGAGATTCCCTCGGGGGCTAAAGTCCCGGTCTTATTGAGTGTTGATGCGGACGGGCTGAAGCCCGTCCCTTTCAAAGCATCCGATTCTTTCAAAACTTCAGGCGATTCGAGGATGACGTCGCCGTGCTCGTGGCCGACGCGGTTGACGGCGCAGACGAAGACTCCGTTGGCGATGGCGTGGGAGCGCTGGATGGCCTTCCAGGCGGAGTACTGTGCGGCGCCGAACTCGGACTTTTCGCTGGGGTGCCAGCCGATGGCGGTGGGGATGAAGATCGACTGCGCGCCCGCGAGCGCGGTGAGGCGGGCGGCCTCCGGGAACCACTGGTCCCAGCAGATGAGCGCGCCGATGGGGCCATGGCTGGTGGGAATAGCTCGGAAGCCGAGGTCGCCGGGCGCGAAGTAGAACTTCTCGTAAAAGAGCGGGTCGTCGGGGATGTGCATCTTGCGGTAGATGCCACTGATGTTGTCCGGCTCGGCGGAGTCGTGGTCCAGCACGGCGACGGTGTTGTGGTAGAGGCCGGGTGCGCGGCGCTCGAACAGGCTGGCGATCAGCGTGATCTTGGCTTCTCGTACGACTGCGGAAAGACGTGCAGTCGAAGGGCCGGGGATCGGCTCGGCGAGGGCGAAGAGCGCGTGGTCCTCGCGCTGGCAGAAGTACTGGGAGCGGAAGAGTTCGGGCAGGCAGATGAGTTGCGCGCCGTCGCGTGCGGCCTGGCGGACAAGATCGGCGGCGTGGTCTAGGTTCTCGGCGGTGGAGGGCGCGCAGGCCATCTGGATGAGGGCAACGCGGGTTGGGTCAGGCATGGAGTTCCCTCTTCTTGTTCACCTTCAAGGTTCGCATCAAGCCCTGTTTTCCGAAGCGTAGGAGATCGCGATCATGGGTGCAAAGTGTGAGGCCGTTGACGCGGGCCGTAGCCGCAATGATACGGTCGCCCGGATCGCCATGGAAGGCTGAAGGCAGCTTCATCGTATCCAGTGCGATCTCTGGCGAAATGTCGATGAGACGCACTCCGGGATTGCGTTGACTGATTTTGAACCAGTCAGCGAGGCTCCTATCGAACGACATTCGACCTCTGCGAGCCGCGTTGGCGATCTCCAGCATCGAGATCGAGCAGGCAAAGAGAGCGTCTCGATCGAGTGCGTCTTGCAGCGTCTGTCTTACGGCGCCTCGCATGTCCAGTTGGTCATTCTGGAGCCAAACCCAGGAATGTGTGTCCAGCAATACGCCTGAGATCATCGCCAATCCGGGCCCCAGAAATCATGATCTGGACTGACGATGTCGCCGGTAATTTTTATGCTGCCCCTCAGGCGTCCTATCATGTTTTCGAGAGACGACTTCCCAATTTCTACTGCGACCGGTGTTAGCTGGGCCACAACGCGGCCTCGTTTCGTGATTGTGATTGGGACGCGATCCTGCTCGACCTGATCGAGCAGTTGCAGGAAGTGAGTCTTGGCCTTGGCTGCGGCGATGGGTTCGCGCTGGGCCACACGGCTGAGCGATGTCTTGCGCGGCAGGGCGCTCAATATCCTGGTCGACTTGGACTTGCCGAGTGCCGGTGCGGGCGGTAAAGATTTCGCAAGCGTCGCCATGTGGTCATCTCCAGATGACCATTATAGCGGTTGTGCACGGCGCGTGCAAAGAAAATGGGCTTCTGCAAATGGCCGGTGCAAGCGAGCTTGATCCTGCGCCAATTCTGAATGGAATTCCGATGTGGCACGCCGATTAGTTGCGAATTGGCTTCATGATCTGCTCGATGGCGGCGCGCTGTTCGCCCGTGGGCGGGAGCTGCGGCAGGCGCGGAAGGCCGCCGAAGTAGCCGTTCAGGTCGCAGGCGAATTTTAGATTGCCGGGGCTCGCTTCGGCGAGGCGGGCGGCCTCGACCAAGCGAGTCTGCTTCTCCTCGGCCAGTGGCTGGTCGTCGTCCTTCCATGCGGCGAGAACCTCGTAGCAGGCCTGTGGGGCGGCGGCGGCGAAAGCGGGTGCGGCTCCGACGGCCCCGCCGCGCAGGGCTTCGAGGATTGAGTGCGTGTTGCCGGCGAGGACCTGGAAGCCGACGGATTTTGTGCGCGTTCGGAGTGGCGGCGTTGGCTGCGCGTTGGCGACTGCGGTCGTGGACGGACTCGCGAAGAGCGAATCCGCGGAGACGAACGATGCGGACGCATGAGTGGCGGCGGCTTTCATGCGCGCGGTGACGGCGGCGAAGACTGGCGTGACGGTGACTTCGCGCTTGATTGACGCGATGCGGTGAAGGATGGATTGAATGCCTGCGGGGAGGGCTACGTCGTCGAGCAGGCCGAGGATGCGTGGATGGGCGGCGAGATCGACCAGCGCGTCGATAGGGATGCGGCGGTCGCGGCTGCTGAACAGAACGATGGGAAGCGGGGATTGGTCGGCGATGGTCTGGAAGTAGAGGAGGAGTTCGCGGCGGCACGCTGCTGCTGCGTCCGGGCTTCCGGTAGCGAGGATCGAGGGGACGCCGATGAGGACGGCGTCGTAGAGCAACTCGGCGGTGAGGTCGGCCAACGAGAGGGCGGTGCGGACGCTGTCGCGAGAGATGCCGGCGAAGAGGAGCTTTTCGGGCGCGGCGGCCTGGGCTGCGGCGCGCAGGACATCGCGAGTCTCATCGTCGGTCAGCAGGGCCGGTTCGCCGCTGGGGCCGAGGACGAGGAGCCCGGCGGCGGCAGACTTTGAATAACGCACGACGTTGGCGGCGAGCTTGGGCAGGTTGAGGCGGCCATCCGGGTGGAAGGGGGTGGTCAGCGGGATGTGGAGGCCTTCGAGCAGCATAAAGTCAGGGAACAGGGAACAGGGAACAGTTGTAGTTACGGGACGACGGAGGCTGGGTAGTAGAGGGGCCAGCGCTCGTGAATGCTGCGGGCAAGCAGGGCTGGGGTGGGATCGATGGGGAAGGCGCGGCGGGCGATGGCCAGCATTGCTGCGTCGTGGATGGAGTTGCCGAAGACGGCGTCGGGCGCATGGATGCCGACGCGGGCGAGCGATGCGACCTTGGCCTCGTCGGTGGGGACGTCGATGAGGGTGGGGGTGACCAGGCCAGCTTCGGAATCGATGGCGACGCGGGCGGCGAGGATGCGGTCCGGGGGAATCTCGAAGCGTCTCATGCCCTCCTCGATGACCCAGTTGCAGGTGGAGCTGACGGCCCAGATCTGGGTGCCGCGCGCCTGCAACTGGCGTACCAGGGTGAGCATCTCGGGGAAGAGGTTTGGCTCGATGCGTGTGGCGAAGAACTCGGCGGCGGCGGCGCGCATCTCGCTCTCGCGCAGGCCCTGGTATATCTGCACCATCTCGCCGCAGATGGCCAGCTCCGAGGCATCTCCGCGCAGGTAGGCGCGATAGCGGTCGTCCAGCCAGTCGATGGCCTCGCGCGAGAGCAGGCCGCCATCGACGGTCCAGCGCATGAAGCCGATGCCGGCGTCGCCGGACCAGAGGGTCCCGTCGCAGTCGAAGACGGCGGTGGCGGGGGCAAGCGCGTGGACGGCGGCGTGGAATTCGGCGGTGGTAAGAATTTGTGGCTTTGCGGCGGGGCTCACTTGAGGGGCTGCTCTTCTGCACGTCTCGATGCGCGCGATCATTGGAATTATCTCCAATTCTACATTGCAATCCAGACAAATATTGCGGTTCCCGAATTGGTGTATGCCATCGTCGAACGACAAAAGCAGATTCCTCCGCTACGCTGCGGAATGACAAGCGATGCTGATCTACACCAATTCGGGAACCGCTCTAAATGGGAGGCTGCGCGGAGACGATGGGGATTCCGGGAGGTGGGGTGAAGATGAAGTCGGAGGCGGGCAGCGGGATGTCTTCTTCGAGGCTGGTGAAGGTGAACTCGGTGGTGGCTCCGTCCGTCTCTTCCAGCTTCAGGCGCGCGATGGCACCGGTGGAAGTCACGATGAGGGTGAGCAGGTGGACTCGTCGATCCATGCCCTTGGGGACGCCTGTGATGCGGAAGTTCGCGCCGTCGGGCGCGGTGGCGATCTGGTCGAGTTCCTTGCTGAGCTGAGTGTGGCCGAGCAGAAGGCGCAGGGGGGAACGCAGGTCGTCGAGTTGCTTGGCGGGTGCGCGCGAGACCTGCGCGTCGCCGGGGGTGTAGAACCAGGCGAAGCGGCCGTCCAGGACGAAGAGCTTGCCGGGCGGCGCGTCGTAGCTCCAGCGCATGAGGCCGGGCTTCTTGAGGGTGAGCGTGCCGCTCTCGGTGCGGTCCATGCCCATGCCGGTGTAGCGCTCGGTGTAGCGCGCGCGCAGGGTTCGCAGGTGGTTGTAGTGGTCGTCCACGCGGCGGATGAGGGCGGAATCCTGCGCGCCGGCTTGCGGAATGCACGAGAGCGCGAGCAGCAGTGGGAGTACGAGCGAGATGCGGGGATTCTTCACTTCGTTCAGAATGACAGCAAGGACAGACAACGGCAAATACGCAGATTCTGGCCTTCGACTTCTCTCAGGCCAGAATGACGGCGCATAAACCACTTCGTTCAGAATGACAGGCTCAATTGCTCTGGAGGGGCTGGGTGCAGGTGGTGCCACCGGCGGGATCGACCTTGACGATGTTGTTCTCGTCGGAGCAGTAGCCGTTGTCGCCGGTTTTGCCGATGACCTGAGGAACGCCGGTGACCTCGTAGGAGTTGTAAACGTCCTGATTGTTGATAGTGACCTTGGAGCCGCAGGTGATGGTAAAGGTGTAGCCGGACTTCTGTCCCGCGGCGGCGAGCACGGGGTCGAGCACCTGGGCGGAGGTGGCGGAGGGCGCGCCGGACTTGGGATCGCCGCCGAGGGAGGCCAGCGGGCAGGCGTATCCACTGTATGTGGAGTTGTAGAGCGTCTCGGCCTGGCCGATGGTGCGTATGGTCTGCGCTGCGGAGGTCTCGTCGGCGTGCTTCTTCAGCTTGATCATATTCGGCACGGCGAGCGCCATCAGGATCAGCATGATGGACATGACGATGAGCAGTTCGATGAGGGTGAAGCCGAGTTCTTTGCTCAGTGAAGAAGAAGCAGATTCCTCCGCTTCGCTGCGGAATGACAAACATTGGGAGATGCGATCGGTGGTCTTCATGTTTCCTCTGCGGCGAGATGAGCGTTTCGATCTCGATTGAAACTGTAGCAGGGTGCGGCTCAACATGCGAGAGATTCGCGCGAGACGGTGAATGGGCCGAGGTTGCCGAGGACAGTGAGCGCGATCGCCTCGGGGCGGAAGAGTTGGCGGGCCAGCGACAGGATGTCGGCGGCGGTGACGGCTTCGACCGCGGAGACGATCTCGTCGACCGAGAAGAAACGCTTGAAGTACATCTCCTGGCGAGCCAGATTTGACATGCGGCTGGACGACGACTCCAGGCCGAGGACGATGTTGCTCTTGAGCTGGTCTTTGGCGCGCTTCAACTCTGCCTCCGGAACGGTGTCTTCTTTCAGACGCCGCAGCTCGGCAAGAGTAAGCCGCAAGACCTCGGCGATTTTAGCGGCGGAGGTGCCGGCGTAGATGCTTAGAGCGCCGGTGTCGCGGAAGGGGCTGGTCTCGGCGTAGATGGAATAGGCCAGGCCACGGTCTTCGCGGATGGTCTGGAAGAGGCGCGAACTCATGCCGCCGCCCAGCATCGAGTTCAGCAGGTAGATGGCATAGCGGTCGGACGAATCGATGGGCGGAGCGGGAACGCCGAGGCAAAGTTGCACCTGCTCCAGGGACTTCTTGCGCTTCAGCGTGATCTCGGCAAAGGTCGCCGGCGCGGGTGGCTTGGCAGGCGGAGTGCCGGTGCTGGCGGCCAACCTGCTGAAGCAGGCGGCGACCTGTGCCACAAAGCGGTCGTGGTCCAGGTGTCCTGCGGCGGAGAAGACCATGTTGCGCGGGGTGAACCGGCTGTTGTAGAAGTCGAAGACGGTCGGCTGGGTGAAGCTGGAGACGCTTTTGACCGTGCCCAGGGTAGGGCGTCCGAGGCCGTTGCCCTTCCAGAATTTTTGCGTGAAGGTCTCGTGGACGAGATAGTCGGGGCTGTCCTCATCCATCTTGATTTCCTCCAGAATCACGCCCTGCTCGCGACTGATGTCTTCCGGAGTGAAGGTGGGATGGAGAACGAGGTCGGAGAGAAGTTCAAGTGCCGGAGCAACATTTTCATCCAGAACTTTGATATTGAAGCAGATATTCTCCTTGCTTGTGAATGCGTCCAGGTTCCCGCCGATGGAGTCCACCTCGCGCGCGAACTGCTGGGCGTTGCGCGTGGTGGTTCCCTTGAAGACCATGTGCTCGACGAAGTGCGAGATGCCGTTCAGCTCCAGCGGCTCGTCGCGCGACCCGGAGGCGATCCACACGCCCATGCAGACCGAGCGGACGTGGGGAATGCTCTCGGTGAGGACGAGTAGGCCATTGGGGAGAACAGTCCGGCGGATGTTGCGGGAGGGGGATTCAGTTGCGGCGGCTGGGGTGCAGATTGCGGACATGCGTCTCCTTGCTGCTTTATTGTGCCACAGAGGATTGGATGTTGGACGGACGAGCATGAGGGGCGGGTAAACTGAGTTCTGGCGATGGCGACGGATTCAATCACTATCGAGGATGGACAGGCGGCGGCGAAGCCGCTCTTTGGAATGACGCCGGAGGAGCTGCGCGCGGTGGTTGTGGCGCTGGGGCAGTCGAAGTATCGCGCCGTGCAGTTGGCCGAGGCGCTCTACAAGCAGCGGCTGCAGTCGCTCGACGAGATCACCACTCTTCCTGAAGACCTGCGCCAGCGGCTCGCCGCCGAGGGCTACTCGGTGGGTCTGCCGCGGATCGCGCAGGCGGCGCGCTCTATTGACGGCACCGAGCGCTATCTGATGCGCATGGCCGACGGCGAAACCGTCGAGACGGTGTGGATGCCCGATGGCGACGGCGGCGAGCGCGGCGATGGAAGCGAGGCCGCGGTCGAGGAAGAGGCCAGCGAACAGGAACAGCAGTACAAGCGTGCGACCATCTGCATCTCGAGCCAGGTGGGCTGCGCTGTGAACTGCCAGTTCTGTCTGACGGCGCGGCTGGGGATGCGGCGCAACCTGACGGCGGGCGAGATCGCCGGGCAGGTGGCCGCCGTGCTCAACCGCCAGCGCGTGAGGATCGGCAGCGGGCGCGGCGTCGAGATGCCGTCGCGCATCAACCTCGTCTTCATGGGGATGGGCGAGCCGTTCCTGAACTACGACGCGTTTATGCAAAGCGTTCACCTGCTGCGCGCGATGGGGATTCCCGAGTCGCGCATGACGGTATCTACCAGCGGCATCGAGCCCGCAATCCGCCGCTTCGCCGAGGAACCCGTCCGGCCCAAGCTGGCGCTCAGCCTCAACGCGTCGAACGACGCCGTGCGGGAGCGCATCATGCCGGTGACGCGCAAATGGAATATCAGTGCGCTGCTGGATGCGTTGCGCGCGATTCCGCTGGGCAAGCGCGAGTACGTGACGTTTGAGTATGTCCTGTTGGGCGGCGTCAACGACCAGCCGCAGCACGCGCGCGAAGTCCTCGCCCTGCTCGCCGGAATGAAGGCCAAGGTGAACCTCATCGTTTGGAATCCCGGCCCGGGCGTCGACTTCCGCGAGCCTGCGCCGGCCGATGTCGCCGTCTTCCACCGCATGTTGATCGACGGCGGAATTCCCACGTTTACCCGGAAGCCCCGCGGCCGCGACATCTACGCCGCCTGCGGCCAGTTGAAGCGGACGGTGGATGCGCCCGCGCTGGTGGAGTTGAGCTAGCAACGACGAATTCGACTGAAATCTATGATGGAGGACTGCCTAGTTGTCGGAGGGCATTGCCGCGTGATCGACGACCAGAACCTCGACTGGAGCCTTTGCGGGTTGGAGCTTGAGGCCGAGTTGCTCCTGCACGGCGGTGTAGAAGGAGGGGGCGGAGTCGGCTTCTGTTGATGCGAGGCGGTCGTCGGGCGTCCATTGCAGCGTCAGGTTGTAGTTGCCCGCAAGGCCGGTCTTGTCGATCACGGTGCGATGGACTTGGTCAGCCAGGGTTTTTGCCAGATGCGCCATCGGCAGTCCGCGCCCTTCGAGCTTGATGTCGCTCCTGTTGTAATAAAGGCCTATGTCACCCCAGCCGAGCTTCGTCTGATCGTCCGACAGCTTGCACTTCGGTCCGCCTTTGGCGACGACGAGTTCATAGACGGGAAGAATCCTGGATTCGGTATGCGTCTTCAACTGGAAGCGCTCTGTCACCAACGGCCGCAGCATCGCTCGCCGCTGCTCCGAGTTCATCTTCTTCAGCGCGTCGAGGTCCGGCTCGACGACCTTCGCTTCGATGTCGAATCGCAGAGTGTCAAACTGGGCTGGCACTCCTGCGATCGAATCTTCATTGAGGTTGTAGACATACTGCATAATTTGCTTCAACGAGACATGGTGCGCGATGAAGTGATCCCCCTTGGTATCGAGAGAGAACGCCGTCGATCCGTTGCCGGTAACGTTTGGCTTGATCGTCATTACATCGTAGGCGGGCGGCGTTGACTGGGCGCTCACGGTCGCCGGTGTGCTGGCGGTTTGCGCGGAAGTGATCGAGGTTGCACAGATACTGATGAGGATTGCGAGGAAGATGTCTTTGATGCGCATGGAATATCCTTTGAATCCGGCAAGAATAGGGGCTATTACTACGATAACTATCGTAGTACGGGAACAATAGTACTGTATCAATCGGGACTTGTACAGTGCGCTATTCGTGCGCGTCCGGTTACGCTGGCGTGGACACTCGCGCAGAGGGTTTCCCTGCGAATCGGAGCGTCGTATGATAGGGGAAAATGTTGTAGGTGGGGCAATGTCATTTCCAATTAAAACTTGTGTGGTGTGTGAAGAGGAGTTCGAGTTGAGGCCGGACAAGCCGGGATTCGCCAACCGCTGCCCAAAGTGCAGCGCGCCGGAGGCGGATGAGCAGGCGGGCAGCAAAGCGCACATGGACGCAGATGAGCTGAAGAGCGTGCGCGAGGCGAATGCGGCGCGGCGGCAGGCGATCAAGGACCTGCTGTACAGCAAAAAGTAGCGGCGCGAGGGTCCGCTTCCCGGAATCAAGATGCGTGGCCCTCGGCAAATGCGAAATACGGAGATTCTGGCTTCGCCAGAATGACGACAATTGAGTTGGATGACGGCCGAGTGGAGAGTGTGAGTGTGATTGAGAAAGTTGAGAGGATCGATGCGCACCAGCACTTTTGGCGCTACTCGGCGACGGAGTATGGCTGGATCGACGAAGAGATGACCGCGTTGCGGCGGGATTTTCTGCCCTCCGACCTGAAGGCCGCGATGGCGTCTGCGGGCATCGACGGCACGATTGCGGTGCAGGCGCGGCAGACGCTGGACGAGACGCGCTGGCTGCTCGACCTGGCCGATGGAACCGACGCGATTCGGGGCGTGGTCGGCTGGGCGCCGATTGCGGGCGAGGAGTTTCCCGGCGTGATGGAGGAGTTCGACGGCCGCTTCAAGCTGAAAGGGCTGCGCCACGTGATCCAGGACGAGCCGGACGAGCACTACATCCTGCGCGAGGACTTCAACTCCGGCATCCGCACGCTCGTGGACAGCGGGCTGGTCTACGAGATTCTGATCTTCGAGCGCCATTTGGCCGACGCGATCCACTTTGTGGACACGCATCCGCGGCAGCCGTTTGTGTTGGACCACATCGCCAAGCCGCTGATCGCCGCGGGCCAGATCGAGCCATGGGCCACTCTCATGCGTGAGCTGGGCCGGCGCGAGAACGTCTGGTGCAAGCTCTCGGGAATGGTGACGGAGGCGGACTGGCGGACGGACCCGGCCCGCGCCAGCTCGCTTGCGACGCTGAATCCGTATCTCGATGTGGCCGTCGAGGCGTTTGGCCCGAAGCGATTGATGGCGGGGTCGGACTGGCCGGTCTGCCTGCTGGCCACCGGTTACGCGCAGTGGTTCGATCTGCTGCGCAGCTACTTCGCCGGCTTCAGCGAGACGGAGCAGGCCGCAATATTTGGCGGAACTGCGATTGAAGTTTACGGGCTGTAATTCCTCCGCCATCGAACAGACCCCCGGAGTATGCTGGGTGCGTCCGTTGGAACGGAGTGTTCTGTGCGTGATTTTTCGCGTCTCGTCCGTAGTCTCGCGCGGTTGTGTTGCATCGGCTTCCTGATGTGCTCTTCTCTTGGTGTGGTTGCCTGGGGGCAACAGCCGGTTGCTTCGGCGGATCCGTTTGCCAGTTTGCGGACGGGCAGCCTGACGGTGTGGTACTCCGACAGTTCCCGTGCGCCGAATTGGGCCGCAGCCGGGAGATCTCTGGTGGCGGATTTCCCGCAACTCCAGGTCAACTTTCGGCTGGTGGCCGCGCAGGATTTTATTTTTGAGCTGACATCGACAGCAGCGCATGGCTCGCTGCCGGATGTGGTCTTCGTCGACAACTGGGGTCAGGGTGCGCCACTGATTGAGTCGCAATCGGTTGTGGAACTGTTGTGGCCATCCCGGTTTCCTGCACTGCGCGGCACGTGGTTCTTGATGATGCAGGGAGCGCATCCCTCGACGGCGCTTGCGTTCCTGCACTGGTTGAACGATGATCCGCACTGGACGGCCCCCCAGCTTTCTTCCAGTGCAATGTCAACCATCGACAGAGAACAGAGCACTGCCTCGGCCTTGATTGCGCTCAAAAATCTAGCCCAGGATATAAGAACCAATCCAGCGATAGATCCGGATGCGGCGCTCTTCGATCTGCCATCCATAGGCACAGGCTGCGGAAACATCGTTGCAATGGTCAACCATTCGGTCCGATTCATCTTCGGGAATGAGAAGATCGCCATTATGGAGATTACATACGAAGAGAACGCACGGGGCGGGCAGGTAATCTGTAGCGGCCTGGTGCATTCCTTCCTTGTGCTGCGCAAGCGGATGAATGAATGGAAGGTGTTATATCTGATGCCGAGGATTCCGGACATTTCGACGGCGAGTCTGGTGAAAGGCTTCTCCAGCCTTCCCTACGAGAAGACGCAGGGGCGTGCCCCAGCGGTCCCCTCCTTGATTACCCAGCAGGACGCATCGCAGAAGCTCGTCCCACCCGCCTGGTACGACATCTCCTGGCACCAGAACCAACCACCACCGGCGGCGTATATCGTGGAGCGGCAAGTCGCCAATCCCAGAGGCAAGGATGAGAATTGGGGCCAGCCATCGCTTACATTTGTCAATCCGCCGCAGTCTGGCGATGTGGTGAGCAGCACCATGATCTTTGCCATAGGAGTGCCGGAACGCTGGCGTGTGTGGGCCGTCGGCAAGGATGGCCAGATCGCGTTGAGTGAGTGGCGGACGGTCAACTTCACCAATTGAGGGATGGGTCAAGGCTGCTTGCAGTGGGAACAAGTGAAGCGTTTGGCTTGTGGCAGCCACGCTTTTAGAATGGATTTATGGCTTATAAGCTGAAGACGCTGCGATGTCCGACGTGCAGGACAATTGTGCTGGCCGGGAGCGAGGACTTTCCCTTCTGCTCGGACCGCTGCCGCCTGATCGATCTAGGCAAGTGGGCGAGCGGCGGGTATGTCATCAGTTCGCCGATACACGACCCTGAGCTGATCGACGAGCTGGAAGGACTGCGCGACCGCAAGCACTCCGATTCCTTCAGCGGCAGCGGGGACGTGCAGTGATGGCGCATGGGAAGGGAATCGCCGGGCTGGAGAGCGCGCGGCTGGTCTGCGAGAAAAAGACGCGCTGGGCGTGGGCGCTCGGGACGTGGTTTGGCGCGGGGCGAATGCGGCCGGGGCCGGGGACGTATGGCTCGCTGGCTGCGGTGCTGCTGTGGTACGGCGCGGCGCATCTGTTTCATCCGGGATGGCTGGCGCTGGCGATAGCAACGGCAGTGGCCGCGCTGCTCGTGACGCTGATTGGCATTCCGGCTTCGACGATTGTGGCCCGCGAGTCGGGGCGCGAAGACCCGGGCTTTGTGGTGATCGACGAGGTTGCCGGGCAGTGGATCGCGCTGATCGCAATTCGTCCGGACTGGCAGCACGCGGCGCTGGCGCTCGTGCTCTTTCGCCTCTTCGACATCTGGAAGCCGTGGCCGATCAGGCGGCTGGAGGCTCTGCCCGAGGGCACCGGAATCATGATGGACGATGTGGCGGCGGGAGCGCTGGCGCTGGCCGTGGGATTGCTGATCTCCCGCTGGGTATAGTTTGCGCTGTGGCGCGCACCGGGCTAGGCTGGGGTTGAGATGAGTCCTTCGTTGCGTGGTGCTGTAACTCGTAGCCCGAAGACCGATGCGCCGCATCTGGAGTCGCTCGCCCCGCCGGCGGCGATGACGGGCGGCGAGGTGGAGTTGCGCGGTTCGGGGCTGCTGGGCGCTGTGCTGCCGCGCGTGACGGTGGACGATGCCGAGGCGGTGCTGTCGCTGAGCAGGCCGGGGCGTGTTGTGCTGCAGGTTCCCGAGGGGACAACCTCGGGCGCGGTGGTATTGGTGCGCGGCGGCAGCGCGAGCAATGCGCTGCAGTTGCGCGTCGCCGTGCCCATGGCGGCGGAGCTGCATCCCGTGGCGAACCCGGCGGTGGATGCGGAGGGGAACGTCTATGCGACCTTCTCCGGCGACCGCGGGCAGAGCGTTCCGGTGTCGATTTACTCCATTGCGCGCGACTTCGAGATGCGGCCGTTTGTGCGCGGAATCCTGAACGCCACGGGGCTGGCCTTCGACGCGGAAGGCTATCTCTATGCCAGTTCGCGCGCGGCGGGGACGGTCTATCGCATCTCGCCTGCCGGAGCGGTGACGACCTACGCCGAGGGCATGGGGATTGCCACTGGCATCGCGTTCGACCGCGATGGCAACCTGTTTGTGGGCGACCGCTCGGGCACCATCTTCAAGGTGGGGCCGGAGAAGGGACGCACGGGCGGGACGCTGGCAAGTAGCACGTTGGCGAGTAGTACGCTGGCCGGCGGAGGGCAGGCTGGCGCGGAGCAGACCGGCGGGGAACTCGGCGACCGCGAGATCTTCGTCTACGCCACGCTGGAGCCCAGCATGGCGGCCTACCACCTGGCGTTCAACGACGAGGGTACGCTCTTTGTAACCGGGCCGACGACATCGAGCAATCAGGCGATCTACGCCATCGACCGCGACGGTCGCACCACGGTCTTCTATCAGGGACTGGGACGCGCGCAGGGCATCGCCTTCGACGTGGACGGCAACCTCTACGTCGCCGCGTCACTGCACGGCCAGCGCGGCATCGTGCGGATTACGCCGCAACGCGATGCATCGCTCGCCATCTCCGGAAATAATCTCGTCGGTCTGGCGTTCCTTGAAGATGGCTGCGCCGCGCTCGCTACCCGCGATGCGCTCTACCATGTTGCCCTGGACATTGAGGGACGGCGGCTGGTGTAGAGTGGCATGAGTCTCCGAAGACCCACATCGCAGAATCGAAATGCGGGTTACCAGGTAAGGAACAGGGAAGACGTATGAGTACAAATCTTGTATGGCTGAAGTACTTACTCGTCGGTATTGCCTACACCATCTTTGTCTTCTGGTATTCGCTTACCAAGGATGAAGCCAGAATTCTATCCAAGCAGAATGTCACACCGCGTTCAACGATCATAGTGGTGCACCTGCTGTACTTGGCGTTGATCTTCTCATTTATGCCATTCATTCCGCGGATTGAAGGAGCTTTGCCGGATTGGATGACGGTGCGTCATGGTCGGATGGGTTCGATATTTGGGGTTATGCTCCTACTCGCCGCATTGATTTTGCGTATTATCGAGCGACATTTTATTTATGTTGAGGCCGAGACTGAGTCCTCATGATTGCTGAGATTATTGCCGCCGGGCCGGAGATGCTGACGCCGTTCCGGCAGGACACCAATTCGCTCTACCTTGCCGTTGCCAGAGGTCCCAAATTGAGCGTAAGTGATATTTACGCTAACTTCAGCGAGGGCGAACTTGCCGACTGCCCTGTTGCCAGAGTTCGGATAACGATGCACGGTTTGAGATCACAGTTTGTGATCTCAAACCAGGAGGCGGGATGACCAGGAAAAGCGTCCTCGCAGCGAAACCGATTGAGAACCAAATCTTTCTTGTTCGCGGCCAGAAGGTTCTTCTCGATGCCGACCTGGCGGCGCTGTATGGCGTAGAAGTCCGCGCGCTCAATCAGGCGGTCAAGCGGAATAAGGAGCGTTTCCCTCCGGATTTCGTCTTTCAGCTGACGGCGGAGGAGAACGAGGTACTGAAATCACAAACTGTGACATCAAAGAGCAGCCGTGGCGGCCGCCGCTACGCGCCCTATGCCTTTACCGAGCACGGAGCCATCATGGCTGCCAGCGTACTCAACTCCCCGCGTGCTGTGGAGATGAGCATCTTCGTGGTTCGCGCCTTCCTGCGCCTGCATGAGACGCTCGCCACCCACAAGGTGCTCGCCGCCAAACTTGCCGAATTGGAGCAACGGCTGGAAACACACGACCACAAAATAGTCGAGATCATCAAGGCGATCCATGAGCTCGCGATGCCGCCGGAGAAACCCGTCCGGCAGATCGGCTTCCGCCCCAATGCGGTCTCCAAGCCGAAGATGCTGGAGGCCGGTAAGGGCGTGAGCGAAAACCGCAGAATAGGTAAATGATCAATTCTTGAAAAAGCAGCGGGCAATTGACGATGGATTGGAAGAAGGGGTGGAGCAAGTTGGGGTTGACGGCGTAAAACTAAGGAATGATTGCTGAGATTATTGCCGCCGGGTCGGAGATGTTGACGCCCTTCCGGCAGGACACCAACTCGCTCTATCTGACGGCGCGGCTCAACGAGCTTGGCGTGTCGGTGGCGTTCAAGACCATCGTTGGCGACAATCTGGAAGACCTGACCGGCGCAGCGCGGGTTGCGCTGGGGCGCGCGGACATTGTCATCTTCTCCGGCGGCCTCGGCCCCACCCAGGACGACCGCACGCGCGAGGCGGCGGCTGCGGCACTCGGCGTGGGGATGCGGCGCGACGCGCAGATTGTGACCGCAATGTACAAGCGCTTCGCCGAGCGGCGCATGTCGATGCCGGAGAACAACGCGCGCCAGGCCGACGTCATCGAGGGCGCGGAGGTGATGCCAAACCCCAACGGCAGCGCGCCGGGGCAGTACATCGACACCGTGGTCGGCCGCCACCGCAAGATCGTGATCCTGCTGCCCGGGCCGCCCAAAGAGCTGGAGCCGATGTACCAGGCCGAGTGCAGGCCGCGGCTGGCGGCGACGCTGCCGGAGCGGCACATGGCGCGGCGCATGTTGCGCATGGCGCTCACGCGGGAGTCGGAGGTGGATATGCGGACCGCGCCCATCTACACAACATTCAAGGATGTGGAGACGACGATTCTGGCTGGGGCGGCGGAGATTCAACTGCACTTCGTCTGCTCCAAGCCGACCGAGGCCGAGGCGCAGGCGCGCGTGGACGAGTTGGCGGAGAAGATCGAACAGGAGATGGGCGAGGAGGTTTTTTCTTCGCACGGCGAGTCGCTGGAAGAGGTGGTGCTGCTGATGCTGGGCCTGCGCCACATGACGCTGGCTGCGGCGGAGAGTTGCACCGGCGGCCTGCTGGCCCAGCGGCTCACGGCGGTCGCGGGCAGCTCGCGCTACTTTCTGGGCGGGGCGGTGGTCTACGCGGACCGGCTCAAGACCATCTTTGCCGAGGTCCCCGAGGAGACGGTGCGCACCGAGGGTCCGGTGAGCGAGCCGGTTGCGCGCGCGATGGCCGAGGGAATTCGCCGCCGGACAGGCGCGTCGGTGGGCGTGGGGATTACCGGCATCGCCGGGCCGGGGCCGGGCGCGCCGGGGCCGGACGCCGGGAAACCGATCGGCCTGGTGTATATCGCGCTCTCGTTTGCCGGTCTCGGCGGTGGCACCACGGTGACGGAGCTGCATATAACGGGAGACCGCGAGCGGGTTCGATGGTTCGCAAGCCAGCACGCGCTGCATCTGGTGCGGCAGAGCCTGATGGAGCGGACGTAAGTCATGCGGCCGCGATGTGCAATGTATTCTTCCGTGGCTTGATAGACTCTTGATGGAGAAAGAATGAGTTGGTTCGCGCGTTGACGATGAATCCATGGGTTGTCTCCATTTCGATTGCTTACCTGCTGGGGTCGATCCCCTTTGGCTATCTGCTGGTGCGCCTCTTCCGCAACGAAGACGTGCGCGAGAAGGGAAGCGGGAACATCGGAGCCACCAATGTGGCGCGGTCGGGCGGAACGAAGCTGGGCGTGGTGACGCTTCTGCTCGATATTGGCAAGGCGTTTGCGGCAGTGGCGATTGCGCGGCATCTGGCGCCGGGCGTGTATGACGTGCAGGTGGCCGCGGCGGTGGCGGCTGTTGTGGGGCATGTGTATCCCGTGTGGCTGGGATTCCGCGGAGGCAAGGGCGTGGCCAGTGCGCTGGGCGTCTTTCTGGTGCTGACCTGGCCATCGACGGTGGCGATATTGCTGGTGTTTGTGGTGGTCTTCGCACTGACGCGGTATGTCTCGCTGGCGTCGATCGTGGGCTTGGCGACGTTTCCCCTCTTCGGCTTCTACTTTGTGGCGCAGCACACGCCGATCACGCCCATGGTCAAGTTCGGATTTCTCTTTATTCCGCTGTTAATTATTTTGAAGCACCATGGAAACATCCGGCGCCTGATGAATGGCACGGAGAGCCGCTTCAGAGTTGGCTCTGGATCGGGAACGGGAGAGGCGGAGGCATGAGCCGGATTGCGGTATTGGGTGCGGGCGCGTGGGGAACGGCGCTGGCCATCTCGCTGGCGCGACGTGGCGGGCACTCGCTTGCACTGTGGTCGTTCCTGCCGGAGCTGGCCGCGGAGATGAAGGACACGGGAGTCAACTCTCTCTTCCTGCCCGGATACGTTGTGCCGGCGGACGTGCTGGTGACGGCGGACCTGGCGGAGGCGGTGAAGGCGGCGGAGATTGTGCTGTGCGTGACTCCGTCGGAGCATCTGCGCGGCGTCGTCGGCCAGATTGCGCCGCATCTGACATCGAACCAGATTGTGGTGAGCGCCGCCAAGGGGCTGGAGCAGTCGAGCCTGCTGCGCATGTCGCAGGTGATTGCGTCGGTGACGGCGAACCCATTTGGAGTGCTGAGCGGGCCATCGTTTGCCGCCGAGGTCGCCGCTGGGACTCCCACGGCGATTGTTGCGGCAGGAACGCCGGCGGTCTCGCAGGCAATCCAGCGGGCGTTCAGCTCGCCCACCCTGCGCATCTATACCAACGAGGACGTGACCGGCGTGGAGCTGGGCGGCGCGCTGAAGAATGTGATCGCGCTGGCCGCTGGCGTGGTGCATGGGCTGGACCTGGGGTATAACCCGGCGGCGGCGCTCATCACGCGCGGCATCGCGGAGATCACGCGGCTGGCCGTGGCCTGCGGCGGACGCAGGCAGACACTGGCCGGCTTGTCGGGAATGGGCGACCTGGTGCTGACCTGCACGGGATCGCTCTCGCGCAACCGCATGGTGGGCATCGAGCTGGGCAAGGGCCGGAAGCTGGGCGAGATTCTGGAGGGGATGAACGGAAAGGTTGCGGAGGGCGTGCTGAGCACGGCGGCGGCGCTGGGTCTGGCGGCGCGCTACGGTGTCGAGATGCCCATCACCGAGCAGATGGACGCGATCCTGCACCGCGGCAAGAGTCCGAAAGTGGCGATCCACGAGTTGATGACGCGTCCCGGCAAGGACGAGTAGCCGCGGAACCGCCTAGCTCTTGGCTTCCATCTCGTCCAGCTCGGCGAAGACGTCGGCGAGAGGGATGCAAATCCCGGTTCCGGCGAGGGTGAGTTCGGCATGCACGGGCTGGAGCGCGCCACTGGGGAGCGTCTCGTAGGCGCGGCGGCGTTGCGGATCGACCACCCACACGGCCTGCACACCCATGGCGAGGTAATCTTCGACGCGCTCCTGGATGTCGCTCATGCGGTCTTCGCGGGAGAGGATTTCGATGCAGAGCAGGGGCGGAGTGCGCACGATGGGCTCCATCGGCGTGGCGCGGCGAACGACGCAGACATCGGGGATGCGGTAGTTGGTGGAGGAGGTCTGCACGCGCTGCTCGGGGAAGACGCGAACCTGCCATTCGGTTGTGTTGTTTCTGAATAGCTGTATGAAGAAACCCTGAACGCTGGCGTGTGGCTGCTCGCCCATGGTGTGCTCCTTGGTTTCGCCGTCGATCCAGTCGCGGTCGGGGCGGTAGGTAGTGTTGAGATACTCTTCGCGTGGAACGTAGACGGGCGCTGACGTGGCCATGGTGACACCTCGCTCAAGACCATGCTAATCCAACGGCATCGGCTAAACTAGACTCCACATGGCTTTTTCACTTTTTGGCAAGCGCGGGTCTGACTCTGAAACAACAGAGGAACGCAAGAATTTCGACGCGAATGGGGACGCGCCTCGAGTCGAGGAGAAACGCGGCTTCTTCGACCGCATGAGGCAGGCAGTGACGCGCACGCGCGACTCCTTCTCCGAGTCGATCGGGTCGGTGCTGGCGCTGACGCGCGAGGTGGACGAGACATCGCTGGCGGAGCTGGAGACGGTGCTGCTTGCCGCCGACATCGGTTCCGCCACCGCGCGCGAGATTATCGAGAGCCTGCGCCAGCGTGGCCTGCGCCAGGGAATCGAGGGCGGCGACGAGCTGAAGCGGCTGCTGAAGCTCGAGTTGAAGCAGGTGCTCGACGAAGTAGCGACGGAAGATGTGGTTCCCGCGACCGCGCCCGAAGTTGTAATGATGGTGGGCGTCAACGGCACCGGCAAGACGACCACCACAGGCAAGCTGGCCGCGTACTACGCCGCGCAGGGCCGCTCGGTGATGATGTGCGCGGCAGACACGTTTCGCGCGGCGGCGATCGAACAGCTTGAGGTGTGGGCCACGCGGTCCGGCGTGCCGATGATCAAGACGAAGACGGGCGGCGATCCATCGGCTGCCCTCTACGACGCCTGCACCGCGGCCAAGGCGCGCGCGACCGGTGTGCTGATCGTCGATACAGCGGGCCGCCTGCACACCAAGACCGACCTGATGAAGGAGCTGGACAAGATGCGCCGCACCGCCGGGCGGCTTGTCCCCGGCGCGCCGCACCAGACGCTGCTTGTGATGGACGCGACCACCGGCCAGAACGGACTGCAGCAGGCGCGGCTCTTCACCGAGGCGGCGCGCGTCACCGGAATCGTGCTGACCAAACTCGACGGTACGGCCAAGGGCGGCATCGTGCTGGCGATTGCCACCGAGCTTGGCCTGCCGGTGAAGTTCGTCGGCGTCGGCGAAAAGATGGAAGACCTGCTGCCCTTTGACAGCGCCGCGTTCGTGGATTCAATGGTGAAGTAAGACAGTGGTTAGTGGTCAGCGTGAGAGATTCAATGGAATCGCGCGAACAGATCGACGAGCGGTTTATGCGGCGTGCATTGGAGCTGGCGCGTGCGACAGCCGGTCTCGCGTCGCCCAATCCGCAGGTGGGCTGCGTCGTGGTGCGCGCGGGCGAGATCGTCGGAGAGGGCGCGCACATCTACGATGAGCGCGACCACGCGGAGATTGTTGCGCTGCGGCAGGCGCGCGAACGCGGCACCGATCTCTCCGCAACGACCGCGTACGTCACTCTGGAGCCGTGCAGCCATCACGGGCGCACCGGCCCATGCGCCGACGCGCTGATTGCAGCAGGAGTCAGTCGCGTAGTCGTCGCCACCGTCGATCCCAATCCCCAGGTCAGTGGCCGCGGAATCGCGCGTCTGCGTGCCGCGGAAGTTGACGTTACAGTTGGCGTGTTGCAACCCGAGGCGCGTGCAATCAACGACGCCTTCACGCGATTCATCCAGTCGCACAGGCCGCTGGTTACGCTGAAGGCCGCGCTCTCGGCGGATGGAATGCTCGCGCCGCTGGCCTCCGCGCGAACCGCTCGCCAGCCGCACTGGCTCACCGGGGCGGAGTCGCGCGCAGAGGTGCATCGCCGGCGCCACGCCGCTGACGCGGTGCTGACTGGCATTGGCACGGTTCTGGCCGACGATCCGCTGCTCACCGACCGCAGCGGTTTGCCTCGTCGCCGGCCGCTGCTGCGCGTGGTTCTGGACGCGCGGCTGCGTACTCCGCTCGATTCGCAGCTTGTGCGCTCTGCGCAGCACGACGACGTGCTGATCTTCTGCGGCGCGGAGGCAGTGGCTGACCGCGCTTCCGCGTTGCAAACGGCGGGCGTTGCGGTCGAGCGCATCGCGCAGCACGGTGGACGGCTCGATCTGAATGCAGTGCTTGCGGCACTTGCCGCGCGGCAGGTTCTGAGTCTGCTGCTGGAATGCGGCTCCGAGTTGAACGGCACCTTTCTCGCGCAGAATCTGGTGGACAAAGTTGTGCTCTTCCATGCGCCGGCTGCGCTGGGCGACGGTGCAATTCCATTCGCCGCCGGACTCGCATCGCCGTCTGTGCTGGAGCAGTCGCTGAAGCGAATCACGCGCATAAACTTCGGCGCGGACGCATGCGTGGCGGGCGTTCTGCGCGACCCGTGGGCCTCGGTTTCCGATTGACGAGGTTACTGACGCGAATTGTGCTACTGCGATCCGCCGCGCTCGGCCTTGGAGATCGTCATCAGGTGTTCTTGCGCGTTGAAGGCGGGGCCAATCTGCGGCGCGCGCGTGTAGCTGCCATCGGGCTGCAGCAGTCGCGCCTTGGTGTTGTCGGCCAGATACGCCGCCAGGATTTCGTCGCGCAGGCGCGCCGCGAGCGCGGGATCGTCCACCGGGAAGACGGCCTCGGAGCGCTCGAAGAGGTTGCGCGGCATCCAGTCCGCGCTGCCGCAGAAGACCTCCGGCTGCCCGCCGTTACTGAAGCTGAAGATGCGGCTGTGCTCCAGAAATCTTCCCACAATCGACCGCACGCGGATTCGCTCGCTGAGTCCCGCGACGCCTGGGCGCAGCGAACACATCCCGCGCACAATCAGGTCGATCTCCACGCCCGCGCTCGACGCCTCGTACAGCGCCTCGATGGTTGCACGGTCGAGCAGCGCGTTCATCTTGGCAACAATGGCGGCGGGACGGCCAGCCTTCGCGTGCGCCGTCTCGCGCGCAATCAGTTGCAGCAGTGCGGGCGCCAGCGTGAGCGGGGCGACCAACAGCGGCGCGTAGCTTTCTGCGTCGGACTCCGCCGTCAAGTAGCGGAAGACGTTCTGCACGGCGGAGGTTATCTCCGGCCGCGCCGTCAGCAGGCTGATGTCGGTGTACAGCCGCGCGGTCACCGAGTTGTAATTTCCCGTACCCAGTTGCGCGTAGCGCCGGATCGCGCCGTCCGGGTCGCGGCGAACCATCAGGGCCAGCTTGCAGTGCGTCTTCAGGCCCAGGATGCCGAGGAAGACGCCCACGCCTGCGTCCTCCATCTCGCGCGCCCAACGGATGTTGGAGGCCTCGTCGAAGCGCGCCATCAACTCGATGACCACCGTCACCTCCTTGGACTGCGCGGCCTCGGTCAGTGCCTTGAACAGCGGCGAGTCGGCGCTGGTGCGGTAGAGCGTCTGCTTCATGCTGACGACGGCGGGGTCCTTGGCCGCCGACTCGATGAACTCCTCCACCGTGGCGTAGGAGTCGAACGGGTGGTGCAGCAGGATGTCGCGCGTGCGCAGTTCGTCGAACAGGTTCGCCGACTTGGGTGCCAGGTGGGTGTGGCGGCCATGGAAGTCGGGGTACTTCAAGCCGGGCCGCGCGACCAGGCCGGGAAGAGTCATCAACCGTGCAAGGTTCACCGGCGCATCGGTGCGGAAGACCTGCCAGGTGTCGAGCTCGAAGTTGGTGCGCAGCCGTTCCACGATCTCCGGCGTGGCGGAGGACTCGATCTCCATGCGCACCGCGTCGCCCTTGCGCCGGTTGTACAGCTCCTCGCGGACGCTCTCCAGCATCGAGCGCGACTCCTCCTCCTGCAGGTAGAGGTTGCTGTTGCGGGTGACGCGGAAGGCCGCGCGCGACAGCACCCGGTAGCCGCGGAACATGCGCTCCACCTGCGATTCGATCAGCTTATGCAGCAGGATGAAGTCGTAGCATCCCTCTTTGCCGGGAAGCGCAACCATGCGCGGCAGGGCGCGCGGCACCGTGACCACGCCCAGCGCGGCCCAATGCTTGGGCACGGCCTTTGCCCCGCGCTTGGAGCGCAATAGGAGCGCGATGCACAGCGCCTTGTTCAGCACGCGCGGGAAGGGATGCGATGGGTCGATGGTGACCGGAGTCAGCAGCGGATCGACCTCGGTCTCGTAGAAATTGAGCGCGTAGGCGCGCGCGTGCTTGTCCAGGTGTTTCCAGTCGAGGATGCGGATCTTTTCGGCGGCCAGCGCTGGGCGCAGCATATGGTTCCAGCAGGCGTACTGCGCGTCGACAAACTCGTGCAATACTACGCTGAACTGGTCGAGCCGCCGCTGGAGCGTCTGTCCGCCCTCGTCAGCGCGCTGCGGCTGGTCGAAGCCGTCCTCGATGCGCTGCAACAGGCTGGCCACGCGGATCTCCACGAACTCGTCCAGATTGTTGGCCGTAATGGCAAGAAACTTCACCCGCTCCAGCAGCGGATTGGTGGCGTCCTCGGCCTCTTCCAGAACACGCTGGTTGAAGAGCATCCAGCTCTCGTCGCGGTCGAAGAAGCGCTCCTCCGGCGCGGACGCGGCGACCTTCTTCGCAGACGATTTAGCCGCCCTCTTCACGGGCGATCTCTTTGCGGCGGGCTTCTTTGCGGCCGATTCACGCTCGGAGGGCTTCAGCGCGGAGGGCTCGCCTGCAACCGTCTTGCCGGCACGGCCGGACTTCGTCGCTGCTTCGCGCGTGGCCGTCTTGCCGGCACGGCGGGACTTCGCGGTGGGTGGTTTCTTCTCAGACATATACGGCACTATGAGACTACCGCACCAACAAGAAGAAGAAAATGAACAGCGCGTCAATTCCCCTGCGCCGGGTGCCCCTGAACCTTCCCTGTGCCTGTCCTGCACGTGCCCTGTGCCTGTCCTGTGCCTGTCGAAGGAACCTGCGGTTGCTATCCGCGCCGCATCAACCCACTCCGTCATCCCGACCGGAGGCAAAGCCGCAGTGGGGGCGATGCGCGGAACCCAAAAGAACGGTTTTTCGACTCAATACTGAAAAAGTGCAAATACAGAGTCAATATTGATGCTAGTCGGCTAGAATGCTTGCATGCTGATCTCCCGGTTGGTTCTAAAAAACTGGCGAAATTTCCGATCAATTGATGTTGCCCTTTCGGACAGAGTATTCATTGTCGGAGCCAATGCGTCTGGAAAGTCTAACTTCCTGGACGCATTGCGATTTCTGCGTGATATCGCCAAGCCTGGAGGAGGCCTGCAAAGCAGCCTTGTGCATAGAGGCGGACTTTCAAAGGTTCGCTGTCTATCGGCCCGTAAAGACCCGGATGTAGAGCTAGAAATCTCACTTTCCGAGAACGAAGATAGCGCTGACTGGCGATACGCCATCGGTCTGACTCACCAGGCTGGCGGATTGCGTCTGCCTGTTATCAGGTATGAGCGTGCTTGGCATGGTGATGAGCAGGTGCTCAATCGGCCGGACACGCACGATCAGAGTGACAGAGTTCTACTGACTCAAACGCATCTTGAGCAAATCAGTGCCAATTCAAAGTTTCGCGATATAGCGAAATTGCTCGAATCGATTCGCTACCTGCACCTTGTGCCTCAACTGTTGCGGAAACCTGAAGGCCAAGGTGCCGCAGTTGACGATCCGTTTGGAAGAGGCTTTTTGGAGGCTATTGCGCGGACACCGGAGAAGACGCGAAAGGCGCGTCTACGCAAAATTGAGGCAGCTCTAAAATCAGCAGTCCCGCAGATGAAAGACCTGAACGATACGAAGGATGATGCTGGAGTTCCACATCTCGAAGTTCTATACGAACACTGGCGTCCCAATGCTGGCCGCCAAAGAGAGGATCAGTTTTCAGATGGGACGCTTCGGCTGATCGGGCTCTTTTGGTCTCTTCTCGACGGAGATTCCCCGCTGCTACTCGAAGAGCCGGAGTTGTCTCTGAACTCAGCGATTGTGAAACGCCTCCCATCGCTCTTTTATCGGCTACAGAAGCAGCAGAAGGGACGTAGCGGCCAGGTATTTGTGACTACTCATTCGTGGGAACTGCTTTCGGATCTCGGTATTGGTGCCGAGGAGGTGATTCTACTCACTCCATCGCTGGAGGGGACGAAAGCTCAGGTCTCATCGGAACGGAAAGAAGTTCGCGCCATGCTGGAGAATGGCTTGAGCATCGCCGAAGCTGCGCTTCCGTTCACTGCCCCTCCGACACTAGAACAGTTCAACTTGTTCCAATGACACCAATCCCAATCAACATCGCAGTCGAAGACTTGCTTAGCGAGGCTGTGGCCAAACGGCTACTTGTCGATTCTGGGAGGAGTTTCTCGATCGGCGCTGTATACAATCACGGCGGAAATGGATACCTGAGAAAAAATGTTCCGGGTTGGAATAATGCAGCAAAAGGCATTCCATTTTTCCTTTTGACAGATTTGGATGCTGTTGTTTGTCCGTCAGCCCTGACGTCTTCATGGCTCCCTGATACCATTCAGCACAATCTCATCTTTAGGGTTGCGGTGCGGGAGGTAGAATCCTGGATATTGGCTGACCGGACAAGTTTTTCAAGCTTTCTCGGAGTATCCAAAACACGACTTCCACAGCAGCCAGACGAATTGCCTGATCCCAAAGCCACGCTGATCAGATTGGCATCTAAATCGCCGCGAAGTCTGATTAAATCGCGAATTGTACCGAGACCGAAATCCACGGCAAAGCAGGGGCGCGATTACAACGGGTGCTTATGCGAATTTGTCACGACGGTATGGAAGCCGAACGAAGCGGAGTTACACTCGCCTAGTCTCTACCGCTGTCGGCAGAAATTAACAGAGTTTCAACCTTCTTGGAGCAGGTCGGCAGGCGGCCCAGCTTAGGACCGCCGGTAAACCGGGTGCCACATGTCTCGCTTTTGAGATGTGGCTTCCAGCCCCGTCCCGCCACCGCAATTTTCTTTCCGCAAAAACCCCAGCAAATCGGCTTGTCAAGCCCCTCGACACCCAAAAATCAAACTAAACTACACCAAACAAACGACTTAAATCAGAAAAATAGTTGGCATAGTAGTTATGCTCCGCTTGATACAATTAATATATGGATCAAATCCATCGAGGGGCAGTTTTGATCGCGCGGAAATAAACTCCCGCCGCCCGCTCGCACCGTTCTTTCTCAACCGAATAAGTCGCACCGAATCAATATTTTAGCCGCAACTCGCAGAGAATCAATCTTTTGCCGGTGCCACCCGCGCCATAGCCGAATTTTCACCAATAACCCTTATGTTCTGAATCTTTTAGCCGCAACATCAACGCAATCAATCTTTTGGCGAACCACAGCCAGCGCAACCGATTGATTCCAAATCACTTACTCCTAAATCATTTATTATGTATGTTTTCCCTGTGGCCACCACATAGCAATCCACTTACGCACCAATCCACCGCCAAGGGGGATGGCAGGGGAGGGGGAGAACAAAAAGCAACCAAACGGCGAACAATTATCATCTTCCCTGCGATTCGCAAAGCTCCAACGCAACATTTCAACCGCGTCATTTATGATCGAAGCCGATGAATTCCAACGTTCAATCCCTGCTCGTCTCAGGTGCCAAGCTCACGGACGCTGCTCTCGAACGCCTGTTGCCCTCGCCCGAGACGCTGCCCCATTCGATACACCGCGCCATGCGCCACAGCGTCTTCGCCGGCGGCAAGCGTCTGCGGCCGATCCTCTGCATGGAGGCCGCGCGCATGGTCGTGGGAACCGGCGAACTGCCTGTGGGAGCCGACTCGCTCGCTGTAGCGCTGGAGATGCTGCACACCTACTCGCTGATCCACGACGACTTGCCCGCGCTGGACAACGACGACCTGCGCCGCGGCCATCCCACCTGCCACGTCGCATTCGGCGAGGCCATTGCGATCCTGGCCGGCGACGCGCTCCAGACGCTCGCCTTCCAGACCATCGCCCAGCTTCCCGCGCCCGCCGCTGCCGTGGTGCAGATCCTGCGCGAGGTCTCGATTGCGGTCGGCACCGGGATCGGCAGCCCTGACGAATCCGGGATTGTGCAGGTCGCACTTCCACCGGGCGCACTTCCACCGGGAATGATCGGCGGCCAGGTGGTGGATATCGAGTCGGAGGGCGTCGCGCCGACCGCCGAACTGGTCGCAACCATCCACCGCGCCAAGACCGGAGCGCTGCTCACCACCAGCATCGTCAGCGGCGGACTCTACGGACTCGCCACTATGCCGGGTGCCTTGCATAGCGATTCCGAGATGTGGGTCTTGATCGTCGCTCGTCTCCGCACCTTTGGAGAAAAGATCGGCCTCGCCTTCCAGATTGTCGATGACATCCTCGACATGACGCAGTCCTCCGAGGAGTTGGGCAAGACCGCCGGCAAGGATGCAGCCAGCATCAAGGCCACCTGGACCGCCGTCTACGGAATCGACCAGTCGCGCCGCGACGCCGACCGGCTCATCGCCGACGCGTTCGCAGCGGTCGAAACCTTCGGCGCGGCCGCCGGTCCGCTGAAGTCGCTGGCGCAGTATCTCACCACGCGCACGCACTAGGAGACATTCGAACCGAGGTTCGGTTTTTCCCAAGCGGCGAAGACGCGTCACATTTGACGCACGAACGACCGCGGGCCACGAGGCGAAAGCCCCGGGCCTACAGGGAATCGGCGTCGGAAAAGGAGATTCCGGTTGGAAACTTTCCTGCCCTGGGAGCAGTCTCTTTCATCATGCCCTTAAGCCGACGCAACTTCCTCGCCCAGACCTCTTTCCTTACAGCTGCCTCCACATTTCTTCCGCGCGGAGTGCGCGCGCAGCTTGGCGCTCCGGCCGGCTCTCCCGACGCCTACGCCAAGCCGAAGCCGGCGATCGATGGGCCGTACAAGCCGACGTGGGCGTCGATCCGCGACCTGCACCGCACGCCCGCGTGGTTCAACCAGGCGAAGTTCGGCATCTTCATCCACTGGGGGCTCTATTCCATTCCGGCTCGCATCAACGAGTGGTACATCAAGCACATGTACACCTCCGACGTGGAGTGGCACACCCAGCACTACGGGCCGCCCGACAAGTTCGGCTACAAGGACTTCATCCCGCTATTCACGGTGAAGAACTACCACCCCGAAGAGTGGGCCGCGCTGTTCAAGTCCGCCGGCGCGAAGTATGTGGTTCCGGTGGCCGAGCACCACGACGGCTTCGCCATGTGGAACTCCGACATCACGCCCTGGTGCGCCGGGAAGATGGGCCCGAAGCGCGATCTGACCGGCGAACTGGCTGCGGCTGTGAAGAAGCAGGGCATGATCTTCGGCTTATCGACGCACCGCATGGAGCACCATACGTTCGCCTATCCGAAAGAAGGTCTCGCCAACGACCAGTTCGATCCGCGCTACGCGGGATTCTACGGGCCTCCGATACCGGGCGACATGAACGACGGCGGCGCGTCGCAGGCCTTTCAGGAGGACTGGCTGGCGCGGGTGCAGGAGCTGATCGACAAGTACCAGCCGCAGCTCATCTACTTCGACAACGGCGTGAACCCGCGCGTCTATGATCCGATCAAGCTGCGCGCCGCGACGTATTACTTCAACAGCGCGCTGCAGTGGGGCAAGGAGGTCACCTTCGGGACCAAGGACTGGGCGTATCTGGCGGGCAGCGTGCAGGACTTTGAGAAGCAGCAGCGCGCGCCGAAGTGGATCTACCCGTATCCGTGGCAGTCCGACGACGCCATCGGCAGCACCTGGGGTTATACCGAATCGCCGCGTCCCGAGACCTACCGCAGCCCCGCGGCCATCATGGCGGAGCTCATCGAGCACGCCAGCACCGGCGGCAACCTCATGCTCAATGTCTCGCCTCGCGGCGATGGCAGCATCCCCGACGAGCAGCAGAAGATACTGCTCGCCATCGGCGAGTGGCTGCAGGCCAACGGCGAGGGCATCTACGACTCGCACGCGTGGCGCATCCCCGGCGAAGGCCCCGGCACGCCCACCGAGTGCCCGCCCGATTGGAAGGGCGGCTCGACCGCCGATCAGTCCAACGCCATCAAGGATGGTCCCACTCCGCGGGTGCAGACCACGGAGGCCAGCTTTCGCTTCACCACCGCTGACGGCAAGCTGTACGCGTTCGGGTACCGCTATCCTGCGGCCGGAAGCGCAAGCATTAAATCGCTTTCCGTCAACATGGCAAAGGTTGAGCGCGTGACCCTGCTCGGCCCATCGCCGCAGCCGGTGCCGTTCAAACAGACCTCCGACGCGCTGGTAATCACGCTGCCGCCAACCGCTCCGATTGCCGGAATGCCGTACACGCTGCGCATCGAAGGCTCACGGTCAGTGGCATGAAAACTTGAGTTCTTACAGTTCGATTTCGATGGGAAGTGCAGGTCAATCGCATGAACAGTCAATCATTTAGTACCTCCCCCCCCTCCCCCCCGGGTATATTTGGGAGGAAGTATTTTGGAATCAGTTGCTTGCAGGTGGTCAGCGCCTGTCCATATAGCACTCTAAAGGATTTACCGCTAAATACTACAGAACAAATCACTTACTGGAAAATGACGACGATTTTCGCGCAGAGGCAAACAAAAGAAGCCCAGCGCTGACGCCGGGCTTCTCTCATCTCTACTGCTTTAATTATACGCGTTGGAGGGAAACTACTATGCCAACTATTTTAAAGATTTAAGTGGTTTGGTTGGTGTGGGTTAGGGGGAAATTGGGGGTTCGAGACTCTTGACAACAAGAGAACCGCGGTTCGCGGCTCAAGGAGGGGAAGATATTGTGGGCATTGGGAGGCGATTTCGCTGGGTTTTTGCGGGGTGAGACGGCGATTTTTATTTCGGCTATGAGCGATGAGCAATGAGCGGGAGTTTGTGGGGGAGAAAGGGGCGGGCGGTTGGGGTGGATCGAGCTTCGTCGGGATCCTTTGCGCTCGAAAGACGCGCTCAGGATGACAGCGAAGAACAAACAAAAGCGAAGAACAAACAAAAGCGAAGAACAAGAACAAACAAAAGCGAAGAACAAGAACAAACAAAAGCGAAATGAGGGGATTCTTCGCCTTCGGCAAGCTCAGGGTCAGAATGACAATCCTTATTTCTCTATAGCAATAGTGAAAATCCACAAATTCCGTCATTCGTCGCTTCACAACCGCGCCTCTGAAGTTCATGATGGGGCAATCGATATCAAGCCGGTCAAAACATCGTAATGTTGCAAGGAGATCCTCTTTGAGCGAAACAACTCGCCGGGAATTCTTGAAGGATGCTGCTCTCGCTGGCACCGCAATCACCGCCTGCAAACTTGCTGAGGGCAATCTGCTTGCCGCGGCTGCGCAGACTCGGGGGCCGAGCCCCGGCCCGGTCGCTGTCGCGCCGGAAACCGTCACGCTTTCATGGCTGGGGGAGCAGCCGCCACTCGTGCCGGCGGGCGTGAGTTGGGGAGTGCCCTGGCCACAGGGTTCCGTGGGCCGCGGCACGAGCTTCCGCCTGAGCGCACCAGGCAAGGAGTTGCCATTGCAGACCTGGCCGCTGGCATCCTGGCCAGACGGTTCCATCAAATGGAGCGGCTTCGCCACGGTAGTTCCCGCCGGCCTGGCAGGTCCGATGAGCTTGTCAACCGGCTCGCCCGCGATCTCCCCTGCGTTGAAAGTCACGAACAGCGGCAAGTCGATCGTTGTCGACACAGGCGAGCTTCAATGCGCCATTCCCTCCGCGGACGGCTCGAACCTGGTGGAGTCAATGACGATTGAAGGCCGTAGAATCGCCGGCGCGGCGGAACTGGTCTGCATTTTGCAGAGCGGCCCTGACGGCAGCGCGGACGAGGTGCGCCCACGCGAGAAATTTATCAGCCTTGTCAAGAAAGTCACCGTCGAGCAGTCCGGCCCCGTGCGAGCGGTGGTGAAGTTCGAGGGTGTACACAAGGGCGCGACCTCGGGCCGCGAGTGGTTGCCGTTCCATGTGCGGCTTTATTTCTACGCGGGCGAAACTTCGGTGCGCATGGTTCACACTATCTTCTTCGACGGCGACCAGGAGAAGGATTTTGTTCACGGTCTCGGCGTCACCTTCGCCGTACCCCTGCGCGAGGAGATCCAGAACCGCCATGTGCGCTTCTCTGGCGAGGGGGACGGCCTTTGGTCCGAGCCGATCCAGCCGCTGATTGGACGCTCGGGCCCGACGCGCATCGTTACCGATGCCAGCGGCAACGACGCCTACCCCGCGCAACTGGCGGGACTGCGCGTACCAAACCGCGCGCAGATGAACCGGCAAGGGCTCAACATGGTGAACAACTGGGCCGTGTGGGACGACTTCAAGCTGGTGCAGCTTAATCCCGACGGATTCACCATCCAGAAGCGCACGAACCCGCAAAGCACCTGGCTGTTTTCGGCGGCTGGCAAGCGCGCCTCGGGGCTGGCGTTTGTCGGCGACGTTACTGGCGGCCTGGGAGTAAGCGTAAAGAATTTCTGGCAGTCCTATCCGGCGGAGTTGCAGGTGCAAAACGCCTCCAGTCCGGCTGCACAACTCACTGCGTGGGTGTGGTCGCCCGAGGCCGCGGCGATGGACCTGCGCCACTACGACACAAAGGCGCACGGACTGGAAGCTTCCTACGAAGACGTGCAGCCGGGCGATAGCACGCCGTTTGGCATTGCTCGCACCAGTGAGCTTACCCTGTGGCCAGCGGGCAGCGTGCCTGCGAAAGCCGCCAGCGCAGCGATGGCCAGAACCGGCACCCATGCACCGATGCCGGTCGCCTCGCCGCAGTACTACCACGACGTCCGGGCGTTCGGCCTGTGGAGCGTGCGGGACACGTCAACGCCCTTCAGGGCCACGATTGAGAGCGGCCTCGACGCTACGCTCAACCTCTACGCCGGGCAGGTGGATCAGCGCAACTGGTATGGCTTTTGGAACTACGGCGACGTGGTCCACTCGTTCGACCGCGAACGGCATGTCTGGCGCTATGATCTTGGCGGTATGGCATGGGACAACTCCGAGTTGGGAACCGACACCTGGCTTTGGACCTCCTTCCTGCGCACGGGTCGCTCGGACATCTTCCGCATGGCTGAGGCCATGACCCGACACACCGGCGAGGTGGACAGTTATCACTTCGGTCCCATGGCCGGCCTCGGTACACGGCACGGCGTCTCGCACTGGGGCGACGGGGCCAAAGAGGCGCGCATCGGTCAGGCCGCGTTCCGGCGCTACTACTACTACCTCACCGGCGACGAGCGCACAGGCGACGTGATGCGCGAAGCGTTGCAGGCCGAAAAATCCATCATTGCCTACGATCCGATGCGCGAGGCCGACCCGCCGCGCCCAGGCGACGAGAAGTTTGTCGCGCGGGTGCGATCCGGCCCGGACTGGCTCGCCATCGCCGGCAACTGGATGACCGAGTGGGAACGCACCGGCGACACCCGCTGGCGCGACAAGATCCTGGCCGGGATGAGGTCCATGGAAGCGATGCCTCACGGCTTCCGCACGGGAAGAAATCTGCTGATGGGCTTCGATCCCGCGACGGGCGTGCTTACCGCACGTGACATCACGCTTGGCAAATACAACCTTTCCACCATCATGGGCGGTGCAGAGTTGATGGCTGAGCTCAACATGAGCATCGACGATCCCCAATGGAAGAAAATCTGGACAGCTTTCTGCGCCGACTCGGGAGAAGTCATCAGCCTGGGTAAGATGCAGGCCTATGCCTATTCCGTGAACCGCGATCCGACGCTGGCACAGAGCGCGGTCGCTTCTCTGCACGGCGTGCGCGGTCGCTTCGGCCGCGCAGATCCTCCCAATGCGCTCGCTCCCATGGAAGACGGTACCGATACCAACGGCTCGTCTCAGAACAGCCTGAATGCGATAGCGGTGCTCGAGTTGTGCGCCGATGCACTGCCCGCCGCAGCGCCTTCTGGAGCGGCACCGCGCGGAACGAATCCGTCGCCAGAAGGGGGTGAGTAATGTCAGGCCCAATCAAGACCGTCTGCAGCCTCCTGATCGCTCCGGTGCTAATGAACGTATTGCTGATCTCCGTTTCGCGGGCGCAGTTTGGAATGCAGGAAGATCTAGCCCAGTACCAACGCAAGGCAGCGCTCTCAAAGGAGCTGGGGGCAACCCACATGTCGGTGACGGAAGGGTTGCCTCTGGCCACCTGGGAGATGGATACTGGCGACCCTTACCCGATGTGGTTCGCGCACCACGCCGGACTGCTGACAATCTTTCCGCCGAAGGACGTACAGCCCTATGTGGACATGAAGTACTCTGCCAACGTCACGGGTGTATTGCAACAGCGATGCGCAATTCTGGGGCGATATGGCCTCAAGGGAGTGTGGAGCGCGAACGAGCCGGCGGCGATGCCGGAGGCGTTCTTCGCGGCGCACCCTGAGTTGCGCGGTCCCCGCATCGACCAGCCCAATCGCTCACGCAAGGCGTACTTTGCTCCCAACGTGGACGCGCCCGAGATGTTGCGCATATACCGCGAAGCCATGCAGCTCCTGCTGAAAACCTGCCCCGAGGTGGAGCAATTCAATTGGGTGACGACGGATGCCGGCTCGGGCTTCGACTGGGCGCCGTCGCTTTACCCTGGCATCAACGGCAACACCAATTATCAGGACCGCCCGATGTCGGACCGGGTTTCCGGCTTTCTGATCAATGCACAGCAGGCGGCGAAAGATGCGGGCCACGAGATCGAGATCAACCTGAATCCGATCGCCGCCCGCCAGTGGATGCTGCCGACGTTTTCGCCCGACGTGCTCGAGAACATCGTGCGTAAACTTCCGCGTGGCCTGGCAGTCGAGGGTCGTGAAGGGCCTGATGGGCGGCGCTTCGCTGGCGTGGCCGGGGGCGGGAGCGGCGAGGCATTCTACCCTGTCGTCGGCATCGTCGTGCCATCGATGAGTGGCGGAGGGGGCGGGAGCGACGCGACGGCCGGCGCACCCGCGCGAGTCGCTATCAATCTGGGTGACGCAACGACCATCGACTTCAACTACCGTCTGGCGAAGTTCACCCGCGGCATGCCCATGAGGACGCTGTTGGAGCGGGTGACGGCATTGCGCGCATTTGCAGTAAGCGAGGTTGGCGAGGAGCAGGCGGACAACCTGATGGAAGTGTGGAGCGCGCTGAATGACGTGCAGCACAATTTGCAGGGATTGAACTTCGGTGACGTTTTGATGATGGGGCATGTGCTGAATCGCTGGATCACTCGTCCCATGGTTCCGTTTCCGGAGGAACTGACCGCGAAAGAGAAGAAGGACTACCGTGCATTTCTCTTCCAGGCCAAAGGCGAGGACCAAGCCGGTGACCTCATCGATATCCAGGCAATGCGCATGTATGAGGGCTGGGGCGCGAAGATGCTCTTCCAGCGCACGATCGAGCTGACGGTGCCGCGAGCGCGCCGGGCCCTGGGCCTGGTACAGGGCATGGAGGGCGCCACAAAAGACGAGGCAGCACGCAAACAATGGGACCTTATGGGCAAGCGGCTGCAGGCGGTGCTCTATCTGCTCCAGTCGGCCGATGACATGGTTGCCTATCAGGCCCAACTTGATCGCGTGAAGAGCCTGGGGGTGAAGCCCGAGGTGAATCCGGTTCTGGGCGTCCAGTCCGGCTGGGACCGCACCGACCTGATGGAAACAGCGCGCAAGGAGATTGACACCATGGTCAATCTCAACCGCCTGCTGGAAAGCACGACCGAACCGATTCTGGACCTGGCCCCGACGCCCGGGGAAGAGACGATCATGCGCCTTGGCCCCAATTTGACCAGTCAAATCCAACACAAGATCGAGGTGATGAATGGGCACTGGCGCGACTATGATCGGCTGTTTACGGTGCCGAATCCGTGAGCGTCATGGAGAACAAGTAAGGTCCATACTCAAGGAAAGATGTTTGCGGGTTCGGCTGGGATTTCTGCTCCGAATGGACAGGATTCCCCTTTTTACGAGTATTGCCGGGCTGGATGGCGAGCGGCGGAGGTGCTGGACCAGTGCAGGATGCGGGCTGCAAAGGCGGACGTGATCCGAGGGCTGGATCGGCACCGATGGCTTGTTAAGTTGCCGCTCTGAATAACGTTCCAACGCTCGCCGTAATGCCCATCGCCAGCGCACCCCAAAACATAACGCGAAGTGCTCCCTTCACTACTGCTGCCCCGCCCGCTCGTGCAGCCACTCCGCCGAGAAGAGCAAGAAAGATCAAAGATATTCCAGCTACAAATGGAATCAAGACGCGCTGCGGGGCAAGACTTGAGATCAGAAGAGGCAGCCCTGCACCGACGGCGAAGCTGACGGCTGACGTCAGGGCAGCCTGGATCGGGCGTGCCCTGAGAACTTCGGTAATACCGAGTTCATCCCGTGCATGCGCTTGCAATGCATTGTGGGCCATAAGCTGCTGTGCTACTTGCCTTGCGAGTGCGGGGTCAAGACCTCGACCCACGTAAATTGCTGCCAGCTCCCGATGTTCACCCTTCGGGTCTACTCTGATTTCCTGGCGCTCAAGCCGCAGGTCTGCTTTTTCGGTGTCTTCCTGCGAATGAACAGAAACATATTCCCCTGCGGCCATCGACATGGCCCCCGCAACCAACCCTGCCACTCCTGCCACCAAGACACTCTTGTGCGATCCATGCGCGGCAGCCACTCCGAGCACCAAGCTAGCGGTCGATAAGACTCCGTCATTCGCTCCAAGGACTGCAGCACGCAGCCATCCGACCCGATTGGTGCGATGCCGTTCGATTTGACCGTTTGGCATTCCAAGGTTCCTCAGCCGCCGCCGAGTTTGGCAGCAGCCAGTCGCCAGTGGAGCGGTGATGCCCGGACCCTCGTTATCCAGCGCCTCGACCACGTCGTCGCAGGTTGCGGGGCGACCATCGCGGACGCTCGCCGATACATGTGAGATGCAATACAGCGGAGACACTAACGTCCACTCATCGCCAGGCCAGTGCGCTGGTCGGCAATCGCCACTCGGCAGAGACCACCGACAGAAAGTTCCCGTTAAAGGTTGCTACGACCTCTTCCGAAAAACAGAAAGAGAATCACGATTAGCAGGATAAGGCTGATGCCGCCCCCGCCGTAGTAGCCATATCCGGGGCCCATGTAGTAGCCGCCACCACCGAACAGGAGCAAGAGAACGATGAGAATCACTATCAGTCGCATACGCGGAAGTCTAGCACATAAGGCCGGCTCAGGTCAGGCCGTTTTCCGCCCAGATGGAATTTTGACGAGGCAAAGCATCCAAAGGGCAAGCAAACACCTCCTTCCGATCTCTCTATGGAGAGTTCGATGTCGATTAGTTTAGAGAATTTTCGTTAATGGTGTAGACCGTGGCACCACGAGAAAAATGCGGGGATTCTTCCCCTTCGTCAAGCTCAGGGTCAGAATGACAATTCATTTTTGGTCTACAGCAATTCCGAAAATGCTCTATGCTCCGACAGCCTTTTCAATCTTGCCGACAACCTTTTGAACTTTTCCGGCATTCTTTTCAGCTCTGCCATCAGCTTCCAGGTTGGGGTTCTTGGTAACCTCGCCGGCCTTCTGCTTGATTGCGCCTTTGACTTCGTGAAACTTGCCTGTTGTCTTATCGTCCGTGCTGGGTTTCATTATGATTCTCTCCTCTGTTAGATGGTGGGTTTCAATTAGTTGAGATCCATTGAGATCTCCTTGCGCCTTGAGTGTCTGCGACCAGGGAAGAACCTCTCTTGGGAAGATTCCTTGCTCGATGTATAGCCTTCTATCGACCAGCATCCAACGATCGGGTTGCTGAAAGCTGGTCGGAATTGCTCGTCCGGGCGTGCGCAGCGAGCCTCCTGCACGGAGCCATCATCCTGAGACTGGTCACTTTCGCATTAGGCAGATTTGTTACCGGCCTTGTGATCGGAGCCCGCTTCGCTGGAAGAAGCGATGTCTTGAGCGCCCGTCTCTTTCAGCGAGGCTTTGGCCAAATCAATCTGCTCCGAGGTATCGCAGTGGACCGAGAGCAATGTGCCGCCACCTTTGACCGCGCCCTCATATCGTTTCGCTTCGTATTCTGGAATGCCAAGTCCGATGAGCGCTCCAACTATGCCACCGACCGCCCCGCCAACTCCCAAGCCCGCCAGTGAAGCGACAATCGGACCCGCGGCGATGAGCGGTCCGAAACCGGGAATGGCGAGCGCCCCGATGCCTGCCAGCAGGCCGAGCGTCCCACCGATTACGCCGCCAGTTGTGACGCCAGTCGTTGTGCCCTCGGGAGCCTTGGTATTTTTCTCATGCGCGAAGGCACGGGTGCTTGCATCATCCGGCATAAGAACCGAGATCGCGGAGTTGGTAAATCCATTTGAGAGGAGGTGATCGACAGCGGCTTCTGCCGTGCCGAGCGTCTTGTAGATGCCGAATACTGCAACGGTTTTGTTAGACATTTGGAACTCCTATGGCTGCCGGAGCAGCGATGTTTGTCGCGCGGGAAACTACTGTTTGACGGTGAGTTGATTGGTCACTTTGTCAGACGTCGTGGCGCTGGTTGCATCCGTGAACACCTGTTGCTTCTCTTCCTCCGACTTGACTGGTCCCTTCAGCGTGACCTGACCATTGCTGGTGATGATCTTGACGTTGTGGGCGTAGGTGGATAGATTCTTATCCGCGATAATCGCCTTGCGAACGCTCGCAGTCAGAAGTCGATCCGATTTGGCATTGGGTTGATTGTCAGCGGTCGGCGATTGAACTTTGTTCTGTTGGGTGTTGTCTGGGGCGGCCTGAGCGAGCAGGGTTCCGGTGCCTAAGGAACAAGTGAAGATAGTTGCAGCCAAGGCCGCAGGGCGGAGTAGATGCGATATTTTCATGTTGGAGCCTTTCAGCGGACAGGGGGTTTCGATGGTGTACGAACCAGTACAACCAAGTATCCCGCAGGCGCAGTGTTCATGTGATGTGGGGGAATACTCAATAGTTGTATCTGAAGCTGAAGCGTCGGATTATTCGACGTGCCGGTCATCGGGGCCCCATAGCAACGGAGGGCATCTTTTGCTGTCTTGGCAGGTGGACTACATCTCGCGGATTCGGCCGCCGCCGACGAGACGCAGAATCAGGATAAGCAGAACCGCATCCACCCCACCCATCGCGATAAAGCCGCGATGAATGGGGCACCCGGCTATTGCCTTAAAACCAGCATCCACCTATTACCCGCCGAGTGTCGGGTCCTGGTTTTTAAACCAGGCCAGTGCGTGCTCAAAATGCTGTAGATCGAAATCTGGCCAATATTCATCCCGGACATAGAAATCCGCATAAATCGATTGCACAGGAAGAAAACCGCTTAATCGGCGTCTTCCTCCCCAGCGTACGATCAAATCCAGGCGCGAAACCTCACCGGAACGCAAGCCGCCGTTTTTAAGACCGGCCAGATCCCATTCCCAGCCATAGTTGACCAGTAGATTCACCTTCATTCCGGCACCCTGGCGATGCCGGAATTCGTTTAACGCCTTGGGGAATTGCTTCGAGGTTTCATCGCCGACGACAAGCAGAGCCGCTCCACGGCGCGCAATCTCAAAAGCAAACGCAACGCTGGCATCGCTGAATGCCTGTTTCTGAACCGAAGGCCGCCTGGTGTTGTCCTGAGTAAAGCAATAGATGGAAGTTTCCTTGATCCCGCATTCTTTACATCTCTCGAACAGCAGCAACCCCGGGTTGATACCAGCAGCATATCCGGCTTCTTTGGGCAGGCCATGATCCACAGCCCAGCGTCGATTCCCATCGGGAATGAAACCAATGTGACGCGGGATATTATACGCCTTGGAGAGAAACTAGTATGCCAACTATTTTTCTGGGTGAAGTGGTTTGTTTGGTGTTGGTTAGGGGGAATTTTAGGGTTCGATGGGCTTGACACGAAAACAGGGGTAAGGGGTAAGGGGTAAGAAAGAGCAACGGCGGGGATTTTGCGGATGCGACGACGATTTTTCCGGTTCGAGCTATGGGCTATGAGCTGTGTGGTATGAGGATGGAGCGGCTGGCGGTCGGCAAGAGCAACGGCGGGGATTTTGTGGGAGAAAGGGATGGAGGGTTGGGGTGGACCGAGCTTCGTCGGGGTCCTTCGCGCTGGAAAGACGCGCTCAGGATGACAGCAAGAACAAACAACGACAAGGAACAGACAACGGCGAAGAACAGGCAATGGCGAAGAACAGGCAACGGCGAAGAACAGACAACCACAGGTCCTTCGACTGCGCTTCTCGCGATGAGACTGCGGCGAAGATGGGGCACCCGGCGCTGCGCCAGAATGACGATGTGGAGCGGGGTCAGGCGAAGCTGAAGCCGCTGCGGGCCAGGGGGAGGGTGCGGATTCGCTTGCCGGTGGCACTGAAGACGGCGTTGACGATGGCGGGCAGGACGGGCGGGAGGGCGGGTTCGCCGAGGCCGGTGGGACCGTTCTCCGAGAGATGCCAGAAGATGTCGATGACGGGCGACTGGCGGAAGCGGACGAGCGGGTGCTGGGGGTAGTTGGACTGCTGGATGCGGCCGTCAGCGAGGGTGATCTCCTGCTGCATCTGACTCATGCCCTCGAGGATGGAGCCCTCGACCTGAGCGGCGGCCCCGGAGGGGTTCATGATCTGGCTGCCGACGTCTCCGGCGGCCCAGACGTGGTGGACGGTGATGCGGTTGGAGGAGTCGACGGAGACTTCGGCGACCTCTGCGAAGTAGCCGGCGTGGCAGTAGTGGGCGGCGATGCCGAATCCGTGGCCGGGAGTGGGCTTGCGCGCGGCCCAGTTGGATTTTTCGGCGACGAGCTGGAGGACAGCCTTGAGGCGGTCGGGATTGAGCGAGTCTGTCATTCGGCGGCCGTTGGCTTCCGCAGGCATGGGGACGGGCGTGGCGCTGAGGATTTCCAGGCGGAGGTCGAGGGGGTCGCGGTTGGCTGCGGTGGCCAGCTCGTCGAGGAAGGATTCGATGACGAAGCCGTAGGCGTTGTGGCCGGGTGCGCGGAGTGCTCCGGTGCGCAGGATGAGCGGCTGGGTGGAGGTGTAGAGGGCGTAGGCGGGGACGCGGCCTGCGGGGAACTCGGTGGCGTCGATTCCGGCGGAGGAGACCAGGCGCGGGCCGTCGCCGTAGGTGGCCATGTGCTGCCGCCATGCGACGATATGACCCTGGGCGTCGAGGCCGGCGCGAAGCGAGTGCGAGCCTCCGGGGCGGTAGTCATCGTGACTGATGTCGTCCTCGCGGGACCAGAGGAGCTTGACCGGGCCGCCGACCTGTTTGGCGAGCCATGCGGCCTCGACCAGGTAGTCGTTGTTCAGGCGGCGGCCAAAGCCTCCGCCGCTGCGGCAGATGTGGACTGTGATGTCGCTGGGCTGGATGTTGAGTGCGCGGGCGGCCTGGGAGCGGCCACCGCCGGGCGACTGGCTAGTGGTCCAGAGTTCGAGCTTGCCGTCCTTGAAGGAGGCGGTTGTGCCTTGCGGTTCGAGCGTTCCGTGAGCCAGGAATGGATAGGTGTATGTGGCTTCGACGACCTTGGCGGCGGAGGCGAGGGCAGCGTCTATGTCGCCATAGCTGCGCAGGGTGTTGGCGGGAGGAGATTTGAGGAGTTCGGCGGCTCGGGCGGCGAAGTTTTCGCTGCTCTGGGTGACGCCGGGGCCGAAGTCCCAGTCGACCTTGAGGGCTCGGCGTGCGGACTGGGCCTGCCACCAGGTATCGGCGAAGATGGCTACGCCGGGTTCGATTCCGATGGCGACGATGGCGACTCCGGGCTCGGTGGTAGTGTCGATTGAGCCCGCGGCGGGCGCGGGCGCGAGGATGAGTGCGTGGCGGACGCCGGGGAGCTTCTGGATTGCGTCCAGGTTGGCGGACTTGACCTTGCCGCCATAGACGGGAGACTTCTCGATGACAGCGTGCAGCATTCCGGGGACGGTGACGTCGATGCCGAAGAGCGGCTTGCCGGTGACGATGGCGTGGTTATCGACGTTGGCCTGAGGCTTGCCGAGGATGCGGAAGTCCTTGGGGTCTTTCAACTGGACGGAGGCGAGCGCGGGCGGCGTGAGGAGGGCGGCGCCGGAGGCGAGATCGCCGTAGCCGAAGGAGCGGTTGGAAGCCGCGTGGAGGACGTGGCCCAGTGCGGTGGTGCATTCGGATGCGGGGACGGCCCAGCGCGTGGCGGCGACGGAGACGAGCATCTGGCGGCAGGCGGCACCTACGCGGCGCAGCGGGAGGTAGTTGTTCTGCGTGCCGGTGCTGCCGCCGGAGGATTGATTGCCGTATAGGGAGTCGTCGAGGTCGGCCTGCTGGACGCGGACGGTGGACCAATCGGCGTCGAGATCCTCGGCGATCATCATGGGGTACATGGTTTTGACGCCCTGGCCGATCTCGGGGGCCCTGGCCATGAGGGTGATGACACCGTCGGGGGCGATGTGGATGAAGGCGCGGGGGGAGAGGTCGGCGCGCGGCGGACCTTGTGCGAGGGCGAAGGGCGAATCGAAGAGGCCGAGGGCGAGGCCACCGCCGGTGAGGGCGGTGATCTGCAGGAAGGTTCGGCGAGAGAGAGGCTTGAGAGTGGGTTGCATGGGGTGGGCCTCCTACTTCTTCTGAGGTGCGGCGGTGGGTGCGGCGGATGAGGCGGCCTGATGGATGGCCTGGCGGATGCGCGAGTAGGTGCCGCAACGGCAGAGGTTGTTGCTCATGGCAGCGTCGATCTGGGCATCGGTGGGATGCGGCGTGTGGGAGAGCAGCGCGGCGGCGGTGAGGACCTGGCCGGATTGGCAGTAGCCGCACTGCGGGACGTCGAGCTGCTCCCACGCGAGCTGAACCGGGTGGGTGCCGTCGGGGGAGAGACCCTCGATGGTGGTGATGGAGCTACTGGCGACGGCGCCGATGGGGGTGATGCAGGAGCGGGTGGCGACGCCGTCGACGAGGACGGTGCAGGCCCCGCAGGCGCCAATGCCGCAGCCGTACTTGGCACCCTTGAGGTCGAGGGTATCGCGCAAGGCCCAGAGGAGAGGCGTGTCTGGGGGGAGATCGACGGAGGTGAGGACGTTGTTGATCCTGAGCTTGAGAGACATGCGGGTTTCCCCTTTTTACGCGCGGGATGATTCTAGTCAGGCGGAACGCGATTGGAACCTATTTTAGATGCAGTTGGGGGAGGGTGAGATGCATGGCACGTTATGAGTGGCCGGGGTGGATTGGGGGCGCGAACAGACAACAGCAAAAGCGAAATGCGGGGGTCCCTCCACTCCGCGCTTCGCGCTCCGGTCGGGATGACGGATTCAGTCATATGGGGGCGACGGGTAGGGAGTTGTTACAATCTGAGTCTGGACAGAAAGAGTTTGGACTGAGAGAGATAAATGCTGCGATTTTCAACTGCGGGAGAGAGCCACGGAGAGGCGCTGGTGGCGCTGGTGAGCGGACTGCCGGCGGGCGTGCCGGTGGACCAGGCGCTGCTGGACCGCGAGATGTGGAGGCGGCAGAAGGGCTATGGACGCGGCGGGAGAATGCGCATCGAGCAGGACCGCGCACACATCCTGAGCGGCGTGCGGCATGGCAAGACGATCGGGTCGCCGGTGGCGATGACGATTGCCAATGCGGACTGGAAGAACTGGGAGGAGATTCTGCCGGTCTTCGTTGGGGAGGGCGCGGGCGATGCGGCAAAGCACAAGGCTGTGGCCAGCCCGAGGCCGGGGCACGCGGACCTGGCGGGGAGCTTGAAGTACGACTTCCCGGACGCGCGCTATGTGCTGGAGCGGTCGAGCGCTCGGGAGACGGCGGCGCGAGTGGCTTGCGGGGCGCTGGCGAAGATGCTGCTGCGGGCACTCGGCGTCGAGGTGGCGAGCCATGTGGTGCGCGTGGGGAAGGCTGAGTTGCGGCGGGCTGCGACGTGGGAGGAGATTGTCGCGCTCGCGGCGAAGGACGAGGTGCTGCTGAACTGCGTCGATGCGGAGGACGAGCTGCGGATGAAGGCCGAGGTGGATGCGGTGCTGAAGACGGGCGATACGATTGGCGGCGTCTTCGAGGTGGTGGTGCATGGTCTGCCGCCGGGCGTGGGGACGCATGTGAACTGGGACGAGCGGCTGGATGGGCTGCTGGCGCAGGCGGTGATGAGCTTGCAGGCGGTGAAGGCCGTGGAGATTGGGCGCGGAGTGACGGCGGCGGAGTCGCTGGGAAGCGTGGTACACGACGAGATTGGATACGCGGGCGCGGGCGATGGCAAGGACGGCGACTTCACAAAGTTCTCGCGCGAGCAGAACAATGCGGGCGGGATCGAGGGCGGGATTTCGAATGGCGAGGATGTGGTGGTGCGGGGCTATCTGAAGCCGATCTCGACGCTTAGAAGGCCACTGGGTTCGGTGAGTTTTGCGACGCGGGAGCCGGTAAAAGCATCGTATGAACGGAGCGACGTTTGCGTGGTTCCGGCGGCTGGCGTGGCGGCGGAGGCGATGGTTGCACTGACCGTGGCGCGGCTGGCGATGGAGAAGTTTGGCGGGGATTCGCTGGGCGAGATGCAGCGGAACTACAAGGGATATTGCGAGCAGATTCGGGAGTATTAGAGCAGGGGTAAGGGGCAAAGGGTAAGGGGTAAGTAAAGGCAACGGCAAAGGCAGAGACGAAATACGGAGATTCTGGCTGCGCCAGAATGACGAGCAAAAGTTGGAATGACGAACTGAAGCCAGAATGACGAACTGAAGCTGGAATGACGAACTGAAGCTGGAATGACGAACTGAAGCTGGAATGACGAACTGAAGCTGGAATGACGAGCAAAAGCTGGAATGACGAACTGAGTCAGGGAAGACGATGGCGACGACGGCGACGATGATGGCGGCGAAGGAAGCGGTGAAGATACACGAGATCGTGTTGTATCCGGACCCGGTGCTGGCGAAGATGTGTGAGCCGGTGACGGTCTTCGACGCGGCGCTGCGGAGGCTGGTGGCGGAGATGTTCGAGAGCATGTATGTGGGGCAGGGGATCGGGTTGGCTGCGCCGCAGATTGCCATCACAAAGCGGCTTACGGTGATCGATGTCAGCTTCAGGAAGGACCCCAAGGACAAGCTGGTGCTGATCAATCCCGAGATTGTGGAGACCAGGGGCAGGCAGGTGGAGGAAGAGGGATGCCTGAGTCTGCCGGACATCCGCGAGAAGGTGAGGCGGGCGGCGTGGGTGAAGGTGAAGGCGCAGAATGAGCACGGCGAGTGGTTCGAGGTGGAGGGCGAGGAGTTGCTGGCGCGCGCAATTCTGCATGAGATCGACCATTTGAACGGGGTCCTGTTCATCGACCTCATCAGCCGGCTGAAGCGCGAACTGGTGCTGCGCAAGATTCGCAAGATGCAGAAGAATGGCGAGTGGTAAAGGACAGGGATAAGGGGTAAGGGATAAGTGGTGAGTGATGAGGCTGGTGTTTTGTGGGACGCCTGAGTTTGCGGTGGGTACGCTGGATGCGGTGATCCATGCGGGGCATGAGGTTGCACTGGCGGTGACGCAGCCGGACCGCGCGGCAGGACGCGGGATGGAGATGCAGGCTCCGCCAGTGAAGCGGGCGGCCGCGGCGCATGGGATTGCGGTAGTGCAGCCGGAGATGATCAAGAACAATACGGAGTTTCGCGCGCGGCTGGAGCTGGAGCGGCCGGATGCGATTGTGGTGGTGGCATACGGACGGATCATTCCGCAGTGGATGCTGGAGCTGCCGCGGCTGGGGAACATCAATCTGCATGGGTCGTTGTTGCCGAAGTATCGCGGGGCCGCGCCGGTGCAGTGGGCGGTGGCCAACGGCGATAGGGTGACGGGCGTGACCACGATGCGGCTCGACGAGGGACTGGATACGGGCGAGATGCTGCTGGCGCGCGAGGTGGCGATTGCGCCGGAGGAGACGGCGGTCGATCTCTTTCGGAAGCTTGCTTCGGTGGGCGCGGAGTTGATGGTGGAGACGCTGGCGGGATTGGATGCGGGGACGTTGGCGGGACAGAAGCAGGACGAGGCGCAAGCGACACTGGCTCCGATTCTGACGCGGGAAGATGGGGCGATCGATTTTTCGCGGACGGCGCGGCAGATCTACGATCGCTGGCGCGGATTTGAGCCGTGGCCGGGAGCACATACGCGGCTGCGCGGGAAGAAATTGATTGTGCATCGGATGCATGTGGGTGTTGAGGATGGAATTGATGCTGGAGTGTTGCGCGTGGCGAGGGACGAGATGGCGGTGGGGTGCGGCAGCGGCGGCTCCGTGGTCTTCGACGAGGTGCAGATGGAAGGCAAGCGGCGGATGAGCGCGACGGAGTTTCTGCACGGATTTCAGATGCGCAGCGGCGAGAGGGTTGGGGATTGAATCGCCGGACAGGTCGTGGCGCGCAGACCAATTTTTATTGTTTCAGCTATGGGCTATGGGCTATGACGTATGTGCTATGAGTTATGGGCTATGAGGTATGAGGTTTGAGAATCGAGATGGCTGGTGCGGTGAGGCGGCGGCCACGTTCAGCGGGGCCGACGGCTTCGGCGGCGGAGGCGATTGCGAAGATTGCACCGGCGCGGGCTGCGGCGTTTGAGATTCTGACGCTGGTGGGCGCGGGCAAAGGACACAGCGATGAGCTGCTGCACTCGGCGCGAACGGATGAACTGACGCCGGAGGACCGCAATCTGGCGACGGCGCTGGTGATGGGCGTGTTGCGCTGGCAGATTGCGCTGGACGCGCGCCTGGCGAAGCTGCTGTCGCGGCCCGATCAGAGGCTGGCGGAGCCGGTGGCGCTGGCGTTGCGCATGGGTGCGTTTCAGTTGCTGCATATGGACCGGATTCCGGCGCACGCGGTGCTGAATGAGAGCGTGGAGATGTGTCGCGCGGCGGGGCAGCCTCATGCGGCTGGGATGGTGAATGCTGTGCTGCGCAAGCTGGTGGCAGCGCAAAAGCCGGGGACGAGAATCTTCGAGTCGACGGCGGCGTTCGCGGAGCGGTTGGGACATCCGCTGTGGCTGGTGGGGCGCTGGGTGGCGGAGTATGGGAGCGAGGCCGCGCTGGCAATCTGCGAGTACGACCAGCGCGAGCCGGTTGCAGGATTGCTGTTCGCTGAGGCAAAAGGTGGTGTGGCGTCCAGAGAAACAGTGCCGCAGATGGACGATGGATCGCGGTTGGTGGCGGAGCTTGCAGCGGCGGCGATGCCGATTGCGACGGGGCGCGCGGCGCGCGTGTGGGACTGCTGCGCCGCTCCTGGGGGAAAGACGCTGATGCTGGCGATGCGGCTGAATTCACATCCTAAAGACGAGACGCTCACCCCAGCGAGCAAGCTCGCCGGGGACCCCGAGACGCTCACCCCAGCGAGCAAGCTCGCCGGGGACCCCGAGATGTGTGGTACCGGCGGCGCGGAGATTCTGGCGACGGACGTGAGCGCGAAGCGGCTGGCGTTGATGGTGGCGCGGCTGCGGCGTTATGCGTATGCCGAGCGCGTGCAGTGCGCTGTGGCGGATGCTTCGGCTGTAGCCGTGGAAGACGAACGCGATGCAAAGTTCGATCTGATTCTGTGCGATGTGCCGTGCAGCGGGACAGGGACGCTGGCGCGCAATCCGGAGATACGGCATCGGCTGCGCGTGGAGGACCTGGCGCGGCAGGCGGCGCGACAGAGAGCGATTCTGCGCGGGGCGATTGCGCGGCTGGCAGCGGGCGGGCGGCTGGTGTACTCCACCTGCTCGCTGGAGCCGGAGGAGAATGAGCAGGTGGTGGAGGCGGTGGCGAAAGATGCTGGAGTGCGGCGGATTCCGGTGGAGACGCTGATCGCAAAGCTGGCGGAGACCGGGGTGCTGAAGCAGGATGCGGCAGATGGGCTGATTGGCGCGGCGGTGAGAGATGGCGTACTGCGCACTCTGCCTGGGGTCCATGGGTGCGACGGATTTTTTGCGGTGGTGCTGGAGCGGGAGTAAGAGGCATCGGCGACCTGCCGGATTGCCGATGCCCCATCCGTTTTCATCTGCTCAGGTTTGCGGTGCGGCTTATTTCTTCTTCTGTGCCGGAATGAAGTCTTCCATGACGGCCTTGCGCAGCAGGTCGGGAGGAAGCAGTCCCTGGGCCAGCAGGAAGTCGTGGAATTGTTTGGCGTCGAACTTCGGCCCCAATGCCGCCTCGGTGTCCTTGCGTAGCTGGAGCATCTGGGTGTACCCATAAAAGCCGCTATAGGCCTGCCCCGGCGAACTGAAGATTAAGTTCTCCATCTCTTCCCTGGCGAACGCAGGGCTAAGAACCACATCGTTCTGCAGCACCTTGGCCGCATCGTCCGGAGAAATCTTGCCTGACTGCAGCCCGGAGTTGAGAAACACAAGCGCGGCGCGAAGCAGGCGCAGTTGCAAGGTGATGAGTTGGCCCTCGACCGGCTCATAGGGTTGCATGATCCACTCCGAGTAGAGTCCCCAGGCCTCGATGTCGGTCGAGTTGGAGGCATACCGTTCGCGCGCCAGACTCACCCCATGCTGCTGCATCGAATTGAACAGCAGCTCCTGACCGGGGCGCGCCACATGCGCGGTCATGGGCCATGCGACCGCGTCGTAGGTGAAGTCGTCGAACTTGTCCGGCGAGCCAACGGGTGCCGCCGGGATATTTAGCGGCAGCACAAACTCTCCCTTCTGGCCGGTGTTGGGGGCAGGCTGCTGCGCCGTCCCGTCCGCTGCGGCAAGGCTGAGGGTGACTGGACGATCGGGCAGCGTCACCAGATTCTTTGCGACGACGATCTCTTCGATCGCCTTGAGCCGCGCCTGGTAAAACGGCAGGATGGCGTCGCCGGTGAGCTGTGTCTTCTTCAACTGGCGAATCACATCGCGGTAGTCTGAGGAGGCCCATCCGTGCTGCCTGGCGACCTCGACGGCAAGCGGTGCCATCTCTGCCTGGACCCCGGTGAAGGATTCGCGGGCCTGGGTTGCAAGTTGTGCCGGGGGAAGATCGACGCCAGTGTTTTCGAGGCTGAAGGCGTACTCCTCGGGCGTCATGTGGAGGTTGGTCCCGGCCTTGGGCATTACGGTTGCGCGGATCCAGGTATCGTAGCCGGCCAGCTCCTGCTGCAGCTTTGCGAAAGGCTCCTCCCATCCGGTCAGCTTGTACCTGACGAACAACGTTCTCATGCCGTCGATGTAGTTTTTATTGCGTCCTATTTCAGACTCCATCTCATTTGCTGAGGGATAGACCATGGCGGGTTTGGCCATCTGCTCCATCGTTCGCTGCATGAGAACATCGGTAAACGGCTTGAATCCCGGTTCCACGCCGGCGTACTTGCGCAGGCGGGCCACGGCCGCGGCCCTGCGCTCGGCCGGGATCTTGTCCTCCAACAAAGTGCTCAGCCCGATATAGACCGCCTGGCTGGCGTCGATGAACTGGACGTTGTGCGCGAAAAGGTAATCGTCCTCTCGGAATTGCAGGTTGAAGGTCTTCTGGAGAATCTCCAGGTCCTCGCGTACGTCACGATCCTTCTCCTTCGCCTCGATCTTCTTCAGGTTTGCGAGAACGTTCTGGAGTTCCTTGCGCTGTGCGATCTCGTCGGCGCGCGTTGCATCCGTTATCAAGGAATCGTACTTCGCCAGCCCCTCTTGCGAGGCCCTCTCGGGCGAGTGCTTCATTTGCACGTCGAGGAGCATCCGGGTGTACTGGTTGCTGCGGACAACCCATGCCGGTTGAGCCGCCGCAGCAGGAGCGGAAGACCTTGCAGCAGAAGCAGAGGAAGATGTGGCCGCAGCAGGGGCGGCAGGTATTGCAGCAGCAGGAGTCTGCGCTCGACTGGCAGAGTTCGCGGCCATAAGGCCAGCGGCGAGAATCATCAACGAAACGGCGGTGCGGTGCATCGGCAGATCTCCAGAGATGGGAATACAACCAGCATACGGCCTGAGCGGTGACCTGGAATAGGGAAAGCGCCACCCATTGGAATATAAGGCCCCCTGACTGAACAAGCATGGGGTTGAGCCTTCTCCCCTGTATCCTAAACGAGGTGCTATTCCGCGCCCAAAGCATCGAATGGTTAATACAACTATGTCCACTTCACCTACATTTCTCGATCTCTTGAAGCAACGCGTGCTGGTCTACGACGGCGCGATGGGAACGTCCATTCAGAACTACGCGCTCACCGTCGAAGGCGACTTTGAGGGGAAGGAAAACTGTTCGGAGATTCTCGTTGTCACGCGGCCTGACGTGATTGGGCAGATTCATGCGAGCTACCTTGAGGCCGGGGCGGACGTGATCGAGACGGACTCGTTTGGCGCGACGTCGCTGGTGCTGACGGAGTTTGGCATTGCGCATCGAACGCGGGAGTTGAATATCGCCGCGGCGCGGCTGGCGAAGAGCGTTGCGGAGAAGTACTCGACGGAAGAGAGGCCGCGATTCGTGGCGGGATCGATGGGGCCGACGACCAAGCTGCCGTCGCTGGGGCACATCGGGTACGACGCGATGCTGGCGAGCTATGTGGAGCAGGCGGAGGCGCTGATCGAGGGCGGCGTGGACGTGCTGCTGGTCGAGACGTGCCAGGACATTTTGCAGGTGAAGATTGCGGTTGCCGCGTGTCGCGATGCGATGAGGAATACCGGCGTGACGCTGCCGCTACAGGTGCAGATCACGATGGAGGCGACCGGGACGATGCTTCTGGGCACGGAGATCGGCGCTGCGCTGGCGGTGATCGAGTGCTTCCGGCCGGATGTGGTTGGGATGAACTGCGCGACTGGACCGGCGGAGATGAACGACGCGGTGCGGTTCCTGTGCCAGAACGCGACGATGGCGGTGAGCGTTCTGCCGAATGCGGGATTGCCGCAGAACGTGGGCGGACACGCCGTCTACAAGCTGACGCCGGCGGAGTTTGCGGAGCACCATCGGCGGTTTGTGAGTGAGTACGGCGTAAACATTATTGGCGGATGTTGCGGCACTACTCCGGCGCACATCAAGGCTGCGGCGGAGGCTGTGGCTGGGTTGAGGCCGCTGGCGCGCGCGAACAAGCCGCAGTCGGTGGCGGCGAGCGCGTTCTCGGTGGTGCCGTTGGAGGTGGATGGTCAGCCGGCGATTATCGCGGAGGAGATGAACGCGACTACGCGGGTTGCGCACTTCAAAGATATGGTGCGCAAGGGCGACTACGACGGCATCTTCACGCTGGCGAAGCGGCTGGTGAGCGAAGGCTCGCAACTGCTGGACATCTGCTGCGCAGTGGTTGGCGAGGACGAGGTCGCGTACATGAACGGGGTGATGGAGAAGATTTCCACGCGCGTACCCGCGCCGATCCTGATCGATTCCACCGAGGCAAATGTGATCGAGGAGGCGCTGAAACGGATTCCGGGCAAGCCGGTGATCAACTCGATTAATTTGGAGGACGGCGAGAAGCGGACGAGCCAGGTGCTGCCGATGGCGCGGCGCTACGGGGCGGCGGTGATTGCGCTGACGATCGACGAGGTGGGCATGGCGCTGACGGCGGATAAGAAGCTGGCCGTTGCCCACCGCATCCACAAGCTGGCCACGGAGAAGTATGGATTGCGCTCGCAGGACCTGATCTTCGACGCGCTGACGCTGCCCATCACGACGGGGCAGGAGGACTACCGGACGGCGGGGATGGAGACTCTGGAGGCGGTGCGTCGGATCAAGCTGGAGCTGCCGAATTGCCGCACTACGCTTGGCGTTTCGAATATCAGCTTCGGGCTGAATGCTTATGCGCGGCGTGTGCTGAACAGCGTGTTTCTGGCTGAGTCGGTAGCGCGCGGTCTGGATACGGCGATTGTGAACTACAGCAAGATCTATCCGCTGTTCAAGATTCCCGAGGCGGAGGTGGAGCTGGCACGCAACCTGATCTTCCGCAATGTGCAGACGGAACAGGACCCGTTGCAGATCTACATGCAGTACTTTACCGGGCTGACGAAGGGTGCGGGCGCTGAGGAGGAGACGGCGGCCTCGACCGACGATATGACGGACGAGGAGAAGCTGAAGCACCTGATCATCAATGGCGAGCGCGGGCTGGGACAGGGCGAGAGGAAGCAGTCGCTGGAGGAGATTATCGAGTCGGCGCTCGCGCGCTACACGCCTCTGGAACTGATCAATACTGTGCTGCTGGACGGGATGAAGACGGTTGGCGAGTTGTTTGGCGCGCGCAAGATGCAACTGCCTTCGGTGCTGGACTCGGCGGCGACGATGAAGGCCGCGGTGGCGTATCTGGAGCCGAAGATGGAGAAGTCCGAGGGCAACCAGCGGGGGACGATGGTGCTGGCGACGGTGAAGGGAGACGTACACGACATCGGCAAGAACCTGGTGGATATTATTTTGTCCAACAACGGGTACAAGGTGGTGAACCTGGGAATCAAACAGCCTGCCCGGGCGATCATCGAGGCGGCGAAGCAGCACAACGCGGATGCGATTGGGCTGTCGGGGCTGCTGGTGAAGTCGACGCTGGAGATGAAGTATGTGATCCAGGATTTGCAACTGATTCAGTCGCAGATTCCGGTGATCTGCGGGGGCGCGGCGCTGACGCGGAAGTATGTGGAGGACGACCTGCGCAAGGAGTACAGCTCGGCGGTCTTCTACGCGGAGGATGCGTTCGCCGGGCTGCATGTGATGAGCGATCTGACGGACGAGGACGCGAGCGTTCGCGAGAAGCGGTTGAGCGACGGGGCGACGCGGCGGGAGTTCAACCGGCCCGGCGCGGCGGAGCATCTGGCGTCGCTGCCGGCCGCGACCACGGAGCGATCGAGCATTGTGAAGGATGTGGAGGAGATACCGGTGCCGCCGTTCTTCGGCGTGCGCACGCGGCGCGACTTCGACCTGAATGAGCTGTACAAGTACATCAACGAGACCGCGTTGTTCAAGAACCAGTGGCAACTGAAGACAGCCTCAGCCACCGACTATCTGCGTTTGGTCGATGAGAAGTTTCGCCCGATTCTGAAAGAGCTGGAGCAGGAGGTTATAGCGAACGACTGGTTCGATCCGAAGGTGGTCTATGGGTACTATCCGGCGCAGAGCGAGGGCAACGAGGTGATTGTCTACAATCCTGACAAGCAGAGCGAAGAGCTGCTGCGGATTGATTTTCCGCGGCAGAGAGAGGGACGGCTGCTGTCGATTGCGGACTTCTTCTCGCCGAAGAAATCCGGGCGGATGGATGTGATCGGCTTCTCGGTGGTGACGATCGGAAGCAGAGCAAGCCAGGCGACGCAGAAGCTCTTCGAGGGCGGTGACTTCACGAAGTACCTCTACCTGCATGGGCTTTCGGTGGAGACGGCAGAGGCGCTGGCCGAGTACATGCATGTGGTGATGCGCAGGGAGCTGGGCATCGACGGCGAGGACGCGCCGGACGTGCGCGATCTGTTCCACCAGAAGTACCGCGGGTCGCGCTACTCGTTCGGCTATCCGGCGTGCCCGAATCTTGAGGACCAGGCGAAGATTTTTGCGCTGCTGAAGCCGGAGGAGAAGATCAACGTGCGCCTGACCGAGGGGTACCACATCGAGCCGGAGCAGAGCACGAATGCGCTCGTCGTGCATCATCCGCAGGCGAAGTACTTTGTGGTGTAGTGCAGTTTGCCTGAAACGAATTGCTGATCCGAAAGACAAATACTGAGATTCTGGCTTCGCCAGAATGACGGCCCTCAGGGGAGCTTCGCCAGAATGACGGCCCTCAGGGGAACATCGCCAGAATGACGACTTTTTTTCTGCGGCTAGAGCTTGCTGAGGTAGTCGATGACCTCGGGGCTGGTCCAGTCCTGGGCGGAGACGAACTTGCGGCGCAGGATGCCGCGCGAGTCGATGATGTACGTTTCTGGGATCTTGACGGTGCCATAGAGGCGAGGGATGCGGGCGGAGGGGTCGCGCAGGGTGAGCAGATCCACGTGGTAGTCGAGGAGGAATTGCCGGTAGACAGCGGGGTCTTCGTCCTGGCTGATGGCGAGAACGGTGACCTGCGGGAGGCGGCGCTGGAGAGCCACGAGGCTGGGCATCTCCACTACGCAGGGCGCGCACCAGGTGGCCCAGAAGTGGAGGACGATGATGTGGCCGCGGAGGCGGGCGAGGTCGACGTTCTGCGCGCCGTCGGAGAGGGTGAACTGGGGGGCGGGCGCGCCGATGCGTGCGGGGTGGTCGCCGCGGTCGCAGGCGGTGAGGGAGAGCACGCAGAGGGTGAGAAGAAGAACGGCGGATCGAAGAGTCGGTCTGGATTTGCGCACGCAAGGCTCCTGCTTCCTATAATACGAATCTGTGAGCGATGCGGGCGAAGGGTCGGGGAAGAGCGGGGAGGTTGCGGCGTCTGCGGAGATGCGGATGCGGCTGTCGGTGGTAGTGCCGGCGCGGAACGAGGAGGCTGTGCTGGGGGAGTGTCTGCGGTCGCTGGTGGAGCAGTCGGAGGCGGGGTTTGAGCTGGGTGTGGAGTGGGAGCTGATCGTCGTGGACGACGATTCGACCGATGCGACGCGGGAGATTGCGCGGGAGGTTGAACGCAAAGGCGTGGTGGCGATCGAGGCGCCAGCGCTGGACCAGAGCGAGCGGGGCGGATTTACCGGGAAGACGAATGCGTGCTGGGCGGGGGCTCAATGTGCCTTGTCGCATGGGGACGGCGAGTGGTTTCTGTTTACCGATGCGGACACGGTGCATGAGCCGGGAGATCTGTCGCGGGCGCTGCATGAGGCGAAGAAGTATGGAGCGGCCCTGCTGAGTTACTCGCCGCGGCAGATTGTGACGGGATTCTGGCAGCGTGCGGTAATGCCGCTGGTGTTTTCGGAGCTGGCGAGCGTCTATCCGCCGAAACAGGTGAGCGACGCGGGGAGCCGGTTGGCGGCGGCGAATGGGCAGTTTTTGCTGGTGGAGCGCGAGGCATACTTCGCCGCGGGCGGGCATCGCGTAGTGGGGCAGGAGATTCTGGAGGACGTGGCGCTGGCGCGCAAGATCAAGCGGGCGCGACATGGGATTCGTTTCCGCTACGCGCCGGACGCGCTGGCGGCGCGGATGTATCGCACGCTGCCGGAGATGATTGAGGGCTGGACGAAGAACCTGGCGCTGCTGTTTCCTGGTGCGCTGGGACTGGCGGTGTGGCGCGCGCTGGACCTGCTGCTGTTCTTCGGGCTGCCGGTAGTGGCGCTGGCACTGCCGGTGGTGGCGATGGGGCTGCCTCCGTCGCGGCTGATGTTGGCTACGGTGTTGCTCTGGCTGCTGTGGCTGCGTACGCTGTTTCGGTTCTATGGGCGGGTGGCGCGGTCGAACTTTGCGGCGGCGGATGTGGCGATCTCGATTGTGGGGGTTCCGATGTTCTGCTGGCTGCTGGTGCGGAGCTATCTTCACCATCGAGTGACGAGATCCGTGGATTGGAAGGGACGGAGATACAAGGTTGGGCGGTAGACTTCGTGGACGGATTTGCGACGCATCGAAGCGGTTGCTGTTACATCTAATGGAGTGGCTGAGTGAGCAGATTTCTTGATTGAGCTATGAGCTATGGGCTGTGAGCGATGAGCGAGGCGGGATGATTCTTCTGACACGGAAGGCAGAGTTTTCTTCGGCGCATTACTACTGGAATGAGGCGTGGACCGAGGCGGAGAACCTGCGCGTTTTTGGACGGTGCGCGAACAAGAACGGGCATGGGCACAACTACACGCTGGAGGTGACGGTGGCGGGCGAGGTGGATTCGGTGTCGGGGTTTGTGGTGGATCTGAAGGAATTGAAGGAGATTCTGGAGCGCGAGGTGGTGAGCGTGTACGACCATCGGCATCTCAATCTGGAGGTGCCGGAGTTTGCGGCGGGAACGGGAAATATTCCGACGACGGAGAACATTGCGATTGCGATCTGGCGGCGGCTGGAGGGGAAGATTCCTCATGCGAAGCTGCACCGGGCTCGCGTGTATGAGATGGACGATCTGTTCGCGGACTACTACGGGGAGCGTTGAATGGCGGTCGGCGTGGCTACAAGTACGGGGCCGAAGGCGTATCTTTCGCGGCGGTACCGGGTGAGCGCGTCGCACCGGCTGCACTCGGAGGCGTACAGCGCGGAGGAGAACCTTGCGGTCTATGGGAAGTGCAACAACCCGCATGGACATGGGCACAACTATGCGGTGGAGGTGACGCTGGGCGGGCGTCTGAACGCTGAGACGGGAATGGTCTGCGACCTGGGCGAGTTGGATGAGTTTGCACGGATTCACCTGATTGAGCGATTCGATGGGATGAATTTGAATACGCTGGATGAGTTTCGCGATGTGGTTCCGACGACGGAGAATTTTACGGCTGAGGTGTACCGGATATTTCAGGGATTTCGCGGGGCGCTGGTTGTGCGAGTGAGGATTGAAGAGACGGGGAACAATTCGTTCGAGATTGGCGATGAGTTTGGGAGAGGTTGAACCGATATGAGTACACGGAAAGGTTTGAAGTTGAAGAAGGCAGCGGTTATGAAAATGGGAACAGCGGCGGGGCTGACGACCGAGGAGCTTTATCGGGAGCTGCTGTCGCGGCTGGTCGAGGATGCGACACGGGATGGGCTGGCTGAGACGCCGGAGCGTGTGGAGAAGGCGATGGCGTTCCTGACGCAGGGCTACGCGATGGACGTCCGCACGGTGCTGAACGGGGCGCTGTTCGAGGTGGAGTACGACGAGATGGTGATGGTGCGGGACATCGAGTTCTATTCGCTGTGCGAGCATCATCTGCTGCCGTTCTTCGGCAAGATCCATGTGGCGTATGTGCCGAGCGGACGGGTGATCGGGCTGTCGAAGATTCCGCGTCTGGTGGAGATGTTCTCGCGGCGGCTGCAGGTGCAGGAGCGGCTGACGACCGAGATTGCGGATGCGATTGTGGAGGCGATTGCGCCGCAGGGCGTGGGCGTGATCGTGGAGGCACAGCACCTGTGCATGATGATGCGCGGCGTGGAGAAGCAGCACTCGGCGACGGTGACCTCTGCGATGCGCGGTGTGTTCAAGACACAGACGCAGACGCGCAATGAGTTTCTGTCGCTGGTGCGGCGGGGCGGCGGCGAGATTTAGGCAACGGCAACAGCTTAGCACCGATCTACGCCGATGAAGCCGATTGAGACGTATGCGAACTGATCCACCAGGAGAACTGAATGGGGCGATGCATTTGTCCGATTCCGCGTAGTCTGAATAGACGATGAATGGATTGCTGGTTGTGGATAAACCTGCGGGGATGACCTCGCACGATGTGGTGGATATTGTGCGGCGGGCGTCGGGCGAACGTTCGGTTGGGCACCTGGGGACGCTGGACCCGATGGCGACCGGAGTGCTGCCGCTGCTGCTGGGGAAGTACACGCGGCTGGCGCAGTTCTTCGGCACGGCGGAGAAGGGATACGAGGGGACGATCCGGTTTGGATTCGCGACCGACACCTTCGACGCGGAGGGGACGGCGGCGGGCGAGGTTCGACCGCTGGAGAAAAATTTGGCCGAGCTGCGCGGGCTGGCGGCGCGATTCCACGGCGAGATGGAGCAGATGCCTCCGGTGTTTTCCGCGAAGAAGATTGGCGGAGTTCCGGCGCACAAGCTGGCGCGGGCGGGCAAGCCGGTGGAGATGAAGCTGGCGCGGATTGTGATCCATCGGTTTGAACTGCTGTCGCTGGAGGGGGCAACTCCCGGGGAGATGAAGGCGCGCTTCGAGATGCAGGTGTCGGCGGGGGGATACGTGCGGTCGGTGGCGCAGGAGCTGGGCGAGCTGGCGGGATGCGGCGCGCACCTGGCGGCGTTGCGGCGGACCGAGGCTGGGGCGTTTACGCTGGCGCAGGCGATCGGGCTGGACGAACTGAAGGCGCTGGCGTGCGAACCGGGAGAGATCGAGCGGCGGATGCCGCATCCGCGGACGCTGCTGCCGGAGATGCCGTCGGTGACGGTGGACGAGCAGGCGGCGGGACGGCTGCGCAACGGTATGCAGGTGAATCTGCCGGAGTACTCAGGCGCGGCGCTGGTGAAGGTGTTTACCGGCCCGGCGGAGCTGCTGGGGATTGCGAAGAGAATTGCTGGGACGCTGATGCAGCCGATTGTAGTGCTGGCGTAGGACGCGATCTCGGTATTGCTGAGAGTTCGTTTGAAGCGTTTTGTGTTTCAGCTATGAGCTATGGGCGACGAGCTGTGAGCAAGATCGAGGGTGCGTCCTGAGCCACGGGCTACTTTTTGAGGAGGGGGAGGAGGAGGGGGAGGAGGTTGCGGGCGACGATCTGGTTGCCGGCGGCGGTGGCGTGGGTGCGGTCGGGCTGCATCATTCCGGGGACGCCGTAGACGTTCTGGAGGAGGAAGGGAAGCATGGGGACGCGGTACTTTTTGGCGAGGAGGGTGTAGGTCTGGTTGAACTGGCGGATGTAGTCGGGGCCGTAGTCGGGGGGGAGGGTGATGCCGGCGAGGGCGACCTTGATGCGGGCGCGCTGGAGGATAACGACGATGCGGTCGAGGTTGGCGCGGGTGTCTGCGATAGGCAGGCCGCGCAGGCCGTCGTTGCCGCCGAACTCGACGAGGACGACGGCGGGGTGGAGGGCGAGAATGCCGGGGAGACGCTGGAGCCCGTCCTTGGTGGTGTTGCCGCTGATGCCCTGGTTGTCGACGCGGTAGTGGATGTGGCGCTGGTCGAGGGCGGATTGCAGGTAGTCGGGGTAGCTCTCGCCGGGGCCGACGCCAGCTCCGGCGGTGAGGCTGTCGCCGAAACAGACGAGGAGGGGGCGATGGTCCGCGGGCGTGGCTTTGGACGCGGCTTTGGACGGGGCCTTGGACTGGGCAGGGACGGAGAAAGTGAGCAGGAGGCACGCAAAGAGCAAGACAGGGTAAACTTTCCGCATTGTTCCAACGTATCAAAGATGCGAGTGCGTGAGGGGAATGCCTGCGTCCTATTGATGCGACGCAGAGGGAGTTTGGCCGTGAGTGAAGGCGCAGGCAGAGGGCAGTGGATGATTGCGGTGGAGGGGTTGCGGAAGTCGATCCGCAACGGGGCGCGTACGGTGGAGATACTGCGTGGGCTGGACTTCAATGTGCCGAAGGGCGAGTTTGTGGCGGTGATGGGGGCGTCGGGGAGCGGGAAATCGACGCTGCTGGGGCTGCTGGCCGGCCTCGATACGCCGAGCGCGGGCGAGGTGCGGTTGAATGGGACGGCGATCAGCTACATGCCGGAGGACCAACTGGCGCAGGAGCGTGGGAAGACGGTGGGGTTCGTCTTCCAGTCGTACCAGTTGATTCCGACACTGACGGCGCTGGAGAATGTGCTGTTGCCGTACGAGCTGAATGCGGAGGGCGATGGGTTGGCGCGGGCCCGGCAACTGATGGCGAGCGTTGGGCTGGGCGACCGGATGGACCACTATCCGGTGCAGCTCTCGGGCGGCGAGCAGCAACGCGTGGCGCTGGCACGGGCGTTCGTGATGCAGCCGCCGATTGTGCTGGCGGACGAGCCGACGGGGAACCTGGACACGACCAACGGCGCGCTGGTTCTGAAGCTGCTGCTGGAACTGAACCGCAAGGAGGGGACGACGCTGGTGCTGGTGACGCACGATGCGACCCTGGCGGAGTGCGCCGACCGGCGGATCGTGTTGCGCGATGGGGCGATTATTTCGGATGACGGGAACATTGGCCGTACGAGGCCGGAGCGGCAGACACAGGCTGGGACCGCGGTGGGCGTTTAGATGGCGAACGGGCTGGCATGGGGAACGGCGGCGAAGATCGCTGCGCGGGAGATGCGGCATACGCGCGGGAAGTTTCTATTTGTAATACTTTCGGTTGCGATTGGAGTGGCGGCGCTGACCGGGGTGCGGGGATTTTCGGCGTCGTTCCGCGCAACGCTGCTGGACCGCGCGCGGTCGATCATGGCGGCGGACCTGGCGGCGAAGACGAACCAGCCGCCGGATACGGAGGAGCAGAAGGGGCTGGACGAGATTCGCGCGGGCGGCGTCCAGATGACGACGGTGACGGAGATGATGTCGATGGCGGCGTCGCCGAGCGCGATGAATCCGCTGCTGGTGTCGCTGAAGGCGGTCGATCCTGCGCTGTATCCGTTCTACGGGGAGATTACGCTGGCGCCGGCGATGAGCCTGAAGAATGCGCTGCGGCCGGGGTCGGTGGTGGTGGGAGACGATCTGCTGCTGCGGACCGGGCTGCATGTGGGCGACGACTTGCGCGTGGGCGGCGAGACGTTTCGCATTGCGGCGACGGTGGTGGATGAGCCGGACCGGCTGTCGGGGAACTTCGAAGCGGGGCCTAGGGTGCTGATCTCGCGCGCGGCTCTGGATGCGACCGGGCTGCTGGGGCCGGGGAACCATGCGACCGAGCGAGTGCTGTTCAAGCTGCCACCGCCGAGCGATGGCAGGCCGGTGTCCGATGCGGCGGTTGCGGCGCTGAAGGCGAAGGTTGCGGCGCTGCTGCCAGAGGCGCAGATTACGGACTATCGCGAGACAAATCCGTCGCTGACCGAAGGTCTGGACCGCGCGACGAGTTTGCTGTCGCTGATGAGCCTGGTGGCGCTGGTGCTGGGCGCGGTGGGCGTGGCGATGGCGATGCGAGCACATCTACAGCAGAGGCTGGATACGATTGCGATTATGAAGTCGCTGGGGGCGCGGAGCGGGCAGATCATGAAGATCTACCTGCTGCAGACGCTGCTGCTGGGGCTTGCCGGGGGATTGCTGGGCGTGCTGCTGGGGGTTGCGGTGCAGCTTGCGTTTCCGCTGGTGCTGGGCAAGCTGATCAATGTGCCGACGGAGCTGCACTTGCAGCCGAGGGCGATCCTTGTGGGGCTGGGCGCGGGTTTGCTGACTACGCTGCTGTTTACACTGCCGCCGCTGCTGGACATTCGCGGAGTGAGGCCGAGCCTGATCCTGCGGCGCGATACGGAGCCGGACTTTGGCGACGACGAGGGAGTGGGCTTTGTGCGGCGCGTGCTGGCGCGGCTGCCGTGGGTTGCGCTGGCGCTGGTGGTGACGGTGGTGAGCGTGGTGGTGGTACGCAGGCACTGGCCGGGGCACTCGCTGGAGCTTTTGTTGGAGGGGATCTGCCTGTTTTCGGCGGCGGGGTTCGGGCCGGCGATCTGGAACTGGGTGCGAAGAAAGCCGATGCAGGCGGGGTCTTTTCTGCTGATACTTGCTGGGATTGCTGTGATTGCGACGACGCTGTCAGACTCGGCCGAGGTGGGGCGGGTCTTTTCGGTGGGGCTGGTGATTGTGCTGCTGGTACTGCTGGCGGCATCGGCGGCGGTGCTGTGGGGGTTGAAGTTCTTTCTCAATCGCACACGGCTGCATCTGCCGTCGGCGCTGAGACATGGGCTGGCGAATCTTTATCGTCCGGGGAACCCTTCGGCGGCGCTGCTGGCGGCGCTGGGCATGGGCGTGATGCAGATCATGACGGTGTATCTGGTGCAGCGGGCGGTGGTGAATGAGTTGCAGATTGCGTCCGCGCCGAATATGACGAATGTGTATATGGTGGACATTGCAAACACCGAGATCGATGGGATTCGCGCGGTGCTGAAGGCACAGCCGGGAGTGACGACGGAGCCGGAACTGGTGCCGCTGGTGTCGGCGCGAGTTGAGGCGATCGATGGCGTGACGCAGGCCGAGGCGAGGGCAAAGGCAGATGCAGCGAGGGCGCAGGAGCAGGAGCAGGGAACGCCGAGGAACGGGCGACGAGGACGGATGCCGCGCGGGGTGAACCTGACCTGGGCCGAGGACGTGCCGGTGGGGACGAAGATGGTGTCGGGCGAGTGGTGGAAGGCGGGCGAACGCAGGCCGGAGCTTGCGATCTCGCAGCAGCAGGCGGACCGGATGGGCGTCAAGCTGGGGTCGACGATTGCGTTTGCGGCCGAGGACCAGCAGATTGCGGCGACCGTGGTGGCGTTGACCAAGGCCGATGGGCGGCACGCGTTTTCGCGCGCGGAGTTTACGCTGCCGAAGGCCGCGCTGGACGGGCTGCCGGTGGTGTGGAGTGGCGGAGTGCATGTGGACCCGGCAAAGGTGGGCGAACTGCAACGCGCGCTGTATGCGGCGTATCCCACGGTGACGGTGATCAACGTGGCGCAGGCGCTGGAGACAGTGCGCGCGGTGGTGATCCAGATTACATATGTGATCCAGTTCCTGGCGGCGTTCTCGATTTTTGCGGGGGTGGTGATTCTGGCGTCGTCGATTGCGGGGACAAAGTACCGGCGGACGCGCGAGGTGGTGGTGTTGAAGACACTGGGCGCGACGCGCGGGCGAATTGCGACGATTTTTTCGATTGAGTTTGCCGTGCTGGGGCTGGTTGCGGGCGTGGTGGGGATCGGGTTTGCCAACCTGATTGTGAGGACGCTGCTGCTCCAGATGAATGTGGCGTATAAGGCACAGTTGCTGCTGAACTTCAGCGCACTGGCGGGAGTAGCGGCGCTGACCGTGGCGACGGGCTGGATGGCGAGCCACCGGATTCTGGAGCAGAAGCCGCTGGAGGTGCTGCGCGAGGAGTAGTGAGAGCCGTTCCGGGGTGGTTGATGAGGGGATTCGATGGAGGTAAGACAAATACGGAGATTCTGGCTACGCCAGAATGACGGCTTTCAGGGGCTGCGCCAGAATGACGGCAGTGAATTGGTTTGAGTATCATTCTCCATGCTGAATGCAAGGGTGGTTTGTGCGGTTGGCGTTCATTGGTGTCAATCATGATTCGGGTTAAAGAGCGAGGTAGGGCGATGGTAGTTGGGCGGAAGACGGGATTGCTCGCCATGGCGGCGGGCGTTTGTTTATTGGGGACGGTTCAACAGGGCGCATGGGCGCAGCCGGCAGCGACGCCGCAGACGCCGCCAACGGCTTTGCCGCAGACACCGCCAACGGCTTCGCCGCAGGCGGCCACGCCCCGGACTCAGGCGGCGGCTGCACAGCAATTTCCGTCGCAGTTGACGGATACTCCGGTGGCCCCGCCCAACACGGAGGCGATGCGGCTGGTGGGGATTGCGAAGGACAACTCGCGCGGGTTCGGCTCGTCGCCGGACGATGGCGGGCCGCTGGCCAGGGACCTGTCGCCGGCGATTACGCCCGAGGCGGTGGGCGCGGCGATGCGCAAGGTGGCGGACTCGGAGCTTGCCGGGTCGCAGCAGTACTTCACGGTGGTGGACCGCGCGCGCAACATGGACGGGCGGATATGGACGTGGAGCGTGCTGTACGCGGGGTACATGGCGGCGGCGGACGCGCTGAACGAGGCGAGATACCGCGACGCGATGGAGCAGGTGGGCAAGAGCTACAACTGGGGGCTGCGATCGACGCAGATGCCCAGCGGCGACGACCAGAGCATCGCGCAGATGTACCTGGAACTTTATTTAAAGGACAAGAAGCCGGAGCAGATTGCGACGATCCAGGCGGCGCTGGACGGGATTCTGGCCGCTCCGCGCGTGGAAGCGGGAACACAGCGGAAGATCACATGGTGGTGGTGCGATGCGCTGTTCATGGGGCCGCCGGTGTGGTCGCGGATGTATGCGGCGACCGGCGACAGGAAGTACATTGCGTATCTGGACGAGGAGTGGGCCAAGACATCGCAGTTGCTGTATGACCCGCAGGCGCATCTCTATTCGCGTGACGCGACGTACATCCCAAAGACCGAGAAGAACGGGCAGAAGTTGTTCTGGTCGCGCGGCGAGGGCTGGGTGATGGGCGGACTGGCGCGGACGCTGGAGTATCTGCCGAAGGACGATCCTGCGCGGGCGAAGTATGAGACGCAGTTGAAGGAGATGGCGGCGGCGCTGGCGAAGATCCAGGGGCCGGATGGGCTGTGGCACGCGGGGCTGCTGGACCCGGCAGACTACGACCAGCCGGAGATCTCGGGGTCGTCGTTGATTACGTTTGGCATGGCGTGGGGGATCAACAACGGGATTCTCGACCGCGCGGTGTATGGGCCGGCGGTGACGAAGGCGTGGGCGGGAATGCTACAGCACATCTACGCGGACGGGCGGCTGGGCGACATTCAGCAGACAGGCGCGGAGCCGGCGGCGTTCAAGGCTTCGGCGAGCTACAACTATGGGGTCGGCGGATTTTTGATGGCGGGCAGCGAGATGCTGAAGATGGCGGGTGCCGGGCCGCAGGCAGGGCAGACGGCTTCGCCGCAGAGGAACGGCGCGGGGGGTGCGCCGATGGACGCAGCAGGGCGGCGGCAGGGGGCGATCACAGGAGGGATTACGCGGAAGTTTGGCAGCGTGCCGGACGATCCGGGCCCGCTGGCGACGGACCTGTCGGCGAAGCTGAAGCCGAAGGCGGTGGCCTCGGCGATGCGCAAGGTGGCGGACTGGCAGCTTGCGCAGTCGCAGCAATACTTCGCGGCGTTCGACCGCTCGAAACAGCTCGATGGCACGATCTGGACGTGGGGCGCTCTGTACAGCGGATTGATGGCGGCGTCGGAGTCGCTGGGCGATCCCAAGTACGCCAATGTGATGCGAGAGACGGGCAAGGCATACAACTGGGAGCTGAGCAAGACGGAGAGTGGCGCGAACCAGCACAGCATGGCGCAGACCTATCTGGAGCTGTACCTGATGGACAAGAAGCCGGAGGAGCTGGCTCCGACGCAGGCCACCTTCGACGGGATTCTGGCGAGGCCGCGGGTGGAACTGGGGACGGGGCGAAGGATCGAGTGGTGGTGGTGCGATGCGCTGTTCATGGCACCGCCGGCTTGGGCCCGGCTGTATGCGGCGACCGGGGACAAGAAGTACATCGCGTATCTGGACGAGGAGTGGGCGAAGACATCGCAGCAGCTTTACGACACGCAGGCACACCTGTACGCGAGGGACGCGACCTTCATTACGGCGAAGGAGAAGAACGGGCAGAAGGTGTTCTGGTCGCGCGGCGAGGGATGGGTGATGGCGGGGCTGGCACGGACGCTGGAGGTTCTGCCGAAGGACGATCCGGCGCGCGCGATGTACGAGACGCAACTGAAGGAGATGGCTGCCGCGGTGGCCAAACTTCAGGGGCCGGATGGGCTATGGCGGTCGGGAATGCTGGATCCGGCGGCGTACGACCAGCCGGAGATCTCGGGCTCGGCGCTGATGACGTTCGGCATTGCGTGGGGCATCAATAACGGGCTGCTCGACCGCAAGGTGTATACGCCGGTGGTGACCAAGGCATGGGCGGGAATGCTACAGCACATCTACGCGGACGGACGGCTGGGCGACATCCAGCAGACCGGCTCGGCACCGGACCTGTTCAATCCATCGTCGAGCTTCAACTACGGGGTCGGGGGATTTTTGCTGGCTGGGAGCGAAGTTTACAAGATGGCGGGGGGCAAGCCGGCGAAGAAGTAGTTGCTGGTTGCCGGTTGTTGGTTGCCGGAGCGGAGGAGCAGGGCTGACCCTGGAGTTCCGCTGGAGCGTTTTGTATTTCAGCTATGAGCTATGAGCTATGAGTAATGAGTAATGAGCTATGAGCAATGAGCTTGGATTGCGGAGGCTGTCTATGGTTCATGCGGCGCAACGCGTGTTGGCGGGCTTGTCTGTTGGAGTGCTTGCGCTGGGAGCTTGCCGCGGGCCGGCACGGACGACGCTGACGATTTCGGTTGCGGCGAGCCTGACGGAGACGATCGGCGAGATTGAGGCGCAGTACCGGCAGACCCATGCGAGCGTCGACTTTCGCAATAACTTTGGCGGATCGGGGATGCTGGCGCGGGAGATCGAGCAGGGCGCGCCGGTGGATGTGTTTCTGGCGGCGGCGGCCGGGCCGATGGACGAGCTGCAAGCGAAGGGGCTGATCGTGGCGGGGACTCGGCACGATCTGTTGAGCAACCAGTTGGTGCTGATTGCTCCGCGGGACTCGGGGTTGCAGGGCTTTGCGGGGCTGACGGACGGGAGCGTGCGGCAGATTGCGCTGGGCGATCCGGGGAGCGTTCCGGCAGGGCAGTACGGCGAGGAGACGCTGACGGCGCTGAAGCTCTACGAGCGGGTGAAGGGGAAGATTGTGCTGGCGAAGGACGTGCGCCAGGTGTTGACGTATGTGGAGACGGGCAACGCCGACGCGGGGTTGGTATATGCGACGGACGCGAATGACGACGCGCGGGTGCGGATTGTTGCGACGGCGGCGGAGGGGACGCATGAGCCGATTGTCTATCCGGTGGCCGTGGTGGGGGCGGGGCGCGAGACCGGGGCTGCGCAGCAGTTTGTCGAGTACCTGCGGAGTCCGGCGGCGGCGGCGATCTTCGGGAAGCATGGATTTACCATGGCTTCATGGTGAGATTGCCGATGGACGCGTCGCCGCTGATACTTTCGATTGCGACGACGTGCGCTGCCACTGTGGCGACGTTTTTCCTGGGACTGCTGGCGGCGTGGTGGATGTACCGGGCGCAGGCGCAGGACGGGAGACGAGTGTGGGGGCTGTGGGGATGGGGTTGGCGGGCCTTCAGTTTGAGGGGATGGATTGACGGGCTGTTGACGCTTCCTCTGGTGTTGCCGCCTACGGTGGTGGGTTTTTTCCTGCTGCTGATCTTCGGGCGGCGCAGCCTGCTGGGACATGCGCTGGAACGGGTTGGGATTACGATTGTGTTTTCCTGGCCAGCGACGGTGATTGCGGCGACGGTGGTTGCGTTCCCGCTGATGTACCGGACGGCGCTGGGCGCGTTCGAGCAGGTGAATCCTACGCTGTTGCAGGCTGCGCGGACGCTGGGGGCGTCGGAGTGGAAAGTGTTTCGGCGGGTGCTGTTTCCACTGGCGGGGCCGGGAGTGGTGGCGGGAACGGTGCTGGCGTTTGCGCGCGCGATGGGCGAGTTCGGCGCGACGCTGATGCTGGCGGGGAACATTCCCGGGCGCACGCAGACGATGCCGATTGCGATCTTTTCGGCAGTGGAGGACGGCGAACCGCGGCTGGCAGCGGTGTGGGTGGCGCTGATTGTGGCGATCTCGCTGGGAATGATCCGGCTGCTGAACCGGGAGAGCAAGGCGGTGCGCAAGAGGGTGCGAGCGGAGGTTGGGCCGACGGCGCAGGGTGAGGTGGGGGAGCTTCCTGTGGTGCCTCGCGTGGTTGGACTGCGGGACGGGGAGGACGCGACTTCGTCCGCGCTGGAGGTTGACGTGGAGAAGCGGCTGGAGCGGTTTACGCTGAAGGTGCGGCTGGGCGCGGGGCTGGTTTCGGGGAGGGGCGCGGTGGGAATTCTGGGCGCGTCGGGAGCGGGAAAGACGATGACGCTGCGTCTGATTGCGGGCGTGGCGGAGCCGGATGGCGGGCGGATTGTGCTGAATGGGCGCGTGCTGTTCGACAGCAGGACGGGAGAGAATGTGCGCTCGGCGCGGCGCAGGATCGGGATTGTGTTTCAGGACTACGCGCTGTTTCCGCATATGACGGTGGAGGAAAATGTGGGCTTCGGGTTGGACGCGCTGGGGGAGGCGGAGCGACAGCGCGTGGTGGCGCGGCATCTGGAGCGGATGCACATTGCGGAGCTGGCGGAGCGCATGCCGGGAGAGATTTCGGGCGGGCAGAGGCAGCGGGTGGCGATTGCGCGGTGCATGGCGATTGAGCCGGATGCACTGCTGCTGGATGAGCCGTTCGCTGCGCTGGACCCGCACCTGCGACGCAAGACCGAGGAGCAACTGCGCGAGACGCTGGCGGAGTACAAGGGAGCGGTGCTGTTTGTGACGCACGACATGGAGGAGGCGTTCCGGTTCTGCAGCGAGTTGGTGGTGCTGGACGGCGGCCGGATGATTGCAAGCGGGCCGAAGCAGGAACTTTTTGAGCGGCCGCGCACGGTGGCGGCGGCGCGATTGACCGGATGCAAGAACATTGTGGCGGCGCGGAGGGTGGACGTGGAACGGATTGCCGTGGATGCGTGGGGATGCGAGCTGCGGACGGCGAGTGCGGTTCCCGAAGGATTGACCCACGTTGGCGTGCGTTCGCACCAGATTGCGATTGTGGAAGACGCAGACAATGCACCGGGCGCGACGGGCGAGAATACATTTCCATGCTGGCTGATGGGCACCAGCGAAGCGCCGCACGAGATGACGCTCTATCTGCGGCTGCGCGCGCCAGCGCAGGGGAGTGAGCCAGCGCATTTGCAGGTGGATTTGGGTAAAGACGCGTGGCGCACGCTGCGGGAGCGACCGCAGCCATGGCATGTCAAGTTGGACCCGGCGCGGCTGCTGCTGCTTGAGGGATAAGGGGTTGGGGGTAGAGTAGAGGGAGATGGAGAACGTCAGCTTGCGAGCGTCGAATGAGTCCGAGTCCAATGTGCGCCATGAAGCGATTGAGCCGGCGTCGGTGCGGACGCACGCGGCGCTGATGGGCATCTACGAGATATCGAAGGTGCTGACGCGGCCAGCGCGGCTGGAGACAGCGCTGGCTGGCGTGGTGAATCTGCTGCACAGTTTTATGGACATGAGCGGCGGACTGATCGCGCTGCTGGACGAAGAGGACCGCACAACGACCGTGGTGGGCGCGGGATGGAACGAGGCCGAGGCGAGAGAGCACTTTGAACGGCTGCCGGAGCAGGCAGTGGGGCAGATTGTGGTCTCCGGAATGCCGCTGGTGGTTCGCGATGTGGCGCGGAGCCCGCTGTTCGCCCAGTGGAGCGAGCTGAAGGCCGAGGATGCGGCGGTGGTGCGGTCGTTTATGGGCGTGCCGATCAAGGGCGAGAGCCGCACCATCGGGACGATCACGATCGAGCGGGTGGGGAGCCAGTCTTCCCCTGGCACTCTGGACGAAGACGTGCGCTACCTGACGATGATTGCCAACCTGGTGGGGCAGACGGTGGCGCTGCAGACCATGGTGGAGCGCGACCGCGAGCGGTTGATGGAAGAACGCAACCGGCTGGAGCAGGAGTTGGAACAAAAGAACGCGGCGAAGCATGAGGGGATCTCATGGATCATTGGAACGAGCGCGGCGATCCGCGCGGTGACGGAGAAGGTGCAGTTGGTGGCGCGATGCAACCTGCCGGTGCTGCTGTGCGGCGAGAGTGGGACGGGCAAGGAGCTGTTTGCGCGGGCGATCCATGAGTACTCTCCGCGCAAGGAGATGCCTTATATACGGTTGAACTGCGCGGCACTGTCGGAGTCGGTGCTGGAGTCGGAGCTGTTTGGGCACGACAAGGGAGCGTTCACCGGGGCCATCGGAATGCGCAAGGGGCGCTTCGAGATGGCTAATGGCGGGACGCTGTTTCTGGATGAGATTGGCGAGATATCGACGACATTCCAGGCCAAGCTGCTGCGGGTGCTGCAGGAGGGTGAGTTCGAGCGCGTGGGCGGCAATCACACCATCAAAGTGGATGTGCGGCTGGTGACGGCGACCAACCGGAACCTGGAGGCGGCGGTGATTGCGGGCGATTTCCGCTCGGACTTGTACTATCGCATCAGCGTGGTGCCGATCTTTCTTCCGGCTCTGCGCGAGCGGCGGGAGGACATACCGCTGCTGGCGCGCGAGTTTGTGAAGCGCTTCAACAAGGAGCATGGGGTCTCGCTGAGCATCTCTCCGCGCGCCATGGAGGCGCTGACGGCGTGCGAGTTTCCCGGCAACGTGCGCGAACTGGAGAGTTGCGTGCGGCGCACCGCGGCGCTGACCAAGGACCCCGTGTTGCAGGCGGAGGACTTCGAGTTGAGCAGCAAGAGCAATTCGGCGGCGATGGGCAGGTCGATGAGCAGGACGCGGGCCACGGGCGAAGGCAGCAGGTCTCATCCAGTGGCGGAGTCGGCTGAGACAGAGCGTGCCGCCGCTGCGCCGGGCAATGGGGAGACGGACGAGGGGCACTCCGGAGAGGGTGCAAGCGAAGGCGACTTCAGCGAGCGCGAGCGGCTGGTGAATGCGATGGAGCGTGCCGGATGGGTGCAGGCAAAAGCGGCGCGGCTGCTTGGCCTGACGCCACGGCAGATGGGCTATGCGCTGCGCAAGCAGGGAATCGAGATCAAGCGGTTCTGACCGGGGTTGCGGGTGGCAGCTATGCCTCTACCCGCGGGAGAAGCGGTGTTTGAGGGCAGAATTCAAATTTGATTAACTTGCCGTCATCAGCCTGACTTCACGCGTCTCGATCACATCGACACCATCGAGGGTAAGTGCGGTGTGGTTGCCGTCGAATTTGAGCCTGGAACGATCGGTGATGTAAATGGGCGCATCTTCACGTAGCGGCAGAATCTTCAGCACCAGACCGTCCTGATAAATGGAAGGGCCGTAGCGGCGCAGGCCGATTTCAAAGGGTCGGGCGTTGTAGAAATCATCGTCGAGCAATTTGTCGCCGTGGTAGGCGCGGACGACGTCGCCGGTGTAGCGCACGCGCAGACGGAGGTCGCGGCTGGCGGCAACATCGGCGGGAAGCTTCACCCGCCAAACGGCCGCCTGGGCGAAATCCGCATCCTCTGGCTGCATCGCCATTCCCTGCTTGCGGGAGGGAACCGATGGGGCAATCGGAACCGTGCGGGCCGGCCCTGCGAGCTTCACTGGTTCAACGATGGCCTGTAATGACGCAACTGGCGCGAGATGTGGCGAAAAGCGGCGGAACAGACCGTCGTCCTTCGCAGGCACATTGCTGTGGCCGTCAGTGAGGTTTGCCGGGGCGGGAAAGATGGCGACGGAACAGGCGTCCGGATTCTGCGGGCTTTCCGTGCGCAGGCGCAGTGTGGAACCATCGAGCAGTAAATTCGCGTGGGTCAGGAAGAGACGCTGCTGCCCATGCCACTCGCCCTTCCATAGGCCTAGCGACGTTGCCTCGTCAAGCAGAAGGATGACGTGTTTTTTCCCATCATTTCCGTGCAGCCGGATGGCCGCGCCCTGACCGGGCTGGACGTTGCGCAGATGAATCTGCGAGTTCTCTGCGGAGATTTTTCCGGTTGAAGAATCGACCGTGACGGATGCAGCGTCGAAGACAAACTCCGCGGGGATCGCGGCGGTTTGTTTGAATACGGTGTAGCGCGTATTCCGATCATCGAGCTGAGTGATCGGTTGGGCGGAGGCAGAGATGAGCTTTACTCCGCCAAAATCCAAGTTGAGCGGCCAAAAAAAGCGGGTGTTGTAGGGAACCGTGACCGGCTCGGATGGCACCGTAATGTCACCGCTGGCGAGCTTGATTTGGAACTGAACATTCTCCCGGTTCGGCTGCGGCGAGAGATGCTGATAATGGCTGACAAAGATGTAGCCGCTGAGGTCATCGGAACGGGCGGCCCAGTTGAGCGAGCCACGCGCAGTGGGCATTTGTGGCGTCATTCCGGAAAGCCCGGGTCCGAAGTCTTTCAGAAACAAACCGAGGAGGCGCAACCAGTGGTAATGCTCGCGTTCCTGACCGTATTCTCCGATGGGAGCCTGGAAGTCGTAATTCTTGACCGGCAGATCGTTCCAGTATCCGGTGGCCTGCGTTTCGTTGAGGTAGGTCAATTTGCCTTGGGGATTCTGGCCGCCGTGGTACATGTAGAAGCCCAGAAGATTGACGCCGGAACCGAGTCTGGCCAGCGCCAGGGATTCGGTATCCTCCGGGACCATGAAGACGCGCCGGTGATAACTCGACATCATGCCGGCACCGAGTTCGCATGTGAAGGCGGAATATACACCCGCGCTTGGTGGGGCCGTGCTGGTTGCCGCCGGAGCGGCGCCGAGCGCGCCCATCTCCGCCGCACTGGCGCGCCGCGACCCGGAAAATCGGAGAACGCCGCCATACCCGCCGCCGGCCAGCGAGCGGTCCCAGAATCCATCCACATAGGAACCCGAGAACGGGGCAATCTCGCCAAAAGGGGCCGCGCCGCCCGAGCCCCAACCAGTGCAGGTATAGAGCGGCAGATCCATGCCCGCGCCGCGAGCGATTTGTTTCAACGTCATCAGGTGCTGCGTGGGCCCGCTGTATTCATTTTCCAGTTGGATGGCGATGATGGGGCCGCCATCCTTCCACAAGAGCCCCTGTGTTTGCCGGCTGATTTGCGCGTAAAGCTTCGTCACATAACCGAGATAGCCGGGATTGTCGCGGCGCAATTCAAAGACCCTGTCGTCGCCCATCTTTTGCAGCCAATTGGGGAAGCCGCCGTTTCGCACTTCGCCATGACACCACGGGCCAATCCGCAGCAGCACGTTCAGACCAACATCGTGGCAGGTCTCGATGAATTTTCGCAGGTTGCGCTGGCCGGTCCAATCCCATACGCCCTCGACCTCCTCATGGTGAATCCAAAAGATGTAGGTTGCCACGAGGCTGACTCCGCCCGCCTTCATTTTGAGCAGCTCGTCACGCCATTCCGACTCCGGACATCGCGAAAAATGAAATTCACCCGAGATGAGCAGCCAGGGCTTGCCATCGCGCAGCAGACTGCGGCTGTCCAACGTAAGGGTGTGGCCGCCGGGCGCGGTGGGCGTGCCCATATGAAAGCCTGCCGTCTGGGCAACTGGGGGGCGAGCCGATGCGTCGAGGGTAAGCAACTCGGCGGCGGGCAACGCATGGACCGGCGTTGATGCGGATGGAGCGGCGGGCGGAGTGGCGCCGGCGGCGAAGGATGGCAGAAGCGGCAGACTCGCGGCGGCTCCAGTAACCAGCGCGGATTCTTTGATGAAATGGCGGCGGGACAAGGGATTTTTCATAGGATGAAATCGAGAGTAAGAACTTCCTTCGGAGTTTTACCGGTTTAGGTTTTTATTATCGGCGTGGTGGTTATCGAGATGCAAAACTCCATGGCTTGGTCGCGTAGATGCCTTCGCTGTTGCCCTAGACGGTTTGAGGGCGGCGGCGGAAAACAGGGCAATGGCACGGCGCCGGGCGCGGTTCACTTTAGCGCTATCTCCATTTTCAAAGGCGACTCACTCTAATTGTTCCTGGGGCACTTGATAAGCCGTCCCGCGTAGTTCCAACTCTACGCTACAGTTCAATTGCTCCCATGCGTTGATTGCCACTGCTTCCAGGTGTTCTCGCTGCTGCCGCCCTGTTCAGCGCCCAAACGCCGCGGTGCAAAATCGCGCAAAGTCGCTGCATGGGATGGAACTTGTGGGGTCTCTCGACCAGGAAGTCTACGGACCTGCCGGGTGTGTGATTATAGTGGTAACTATGCGGATCAGGATGAAGGACATCGCAGCGGATCTCGGCGTGTCCTTGATGACAGTGTCGAAGGGGCTGCGCAACGAGCCCGATATTGGAGAGGCAACCCGCCGGCGCATTCTGAAACGGGCCAAGGAGTTGAACTATATGCCCAATGTGAATGCCCGGAGCCTGGTCACAGGGCACAGCTTTCTGGTGGGTTTGATTGTGCCCGATCTGCTGCATCCTTTCTTTGCGGATGTAGCACGCGGTCTATCCCTGACATTGCGCAGGCAAGGCTATTTTCTGATTGTGACCTCCTCGGAAGAAGACCCTGAACTCGAAGGGAGGGAGATCGACCAGCTTCTGGGCCGGCGACTCGATGCCCTGGTGATTGCATCGGTCCGCACAAATGCCAAAGCCTATGAGCGCATTGAAGCCGACGGAACTCCGTACATTTTTATCGATCGTAGGTTCCCTCGTGACTTGGGCGGAGGCTTTGTCGGCTGCGACGATACGCAAATTGGCCTGCTGGCAACCGAACATCTGATCGAAATGGGCTGCAAGCGAATTGCCCATATTCGCGGCCCGAAGAACAGCGTGGGAAATGGCCGACTGAAAGGCTACAAAAAGGCGCTCGCGAAGCACAATATCACCATCCGGGAAGAATATGTGATTGCAGGAGAGATGGTGGATGTCGATGGGCGGCGCAGTGGCGCGGCCGCCGCGGCTTCTCTGCTCAATCTCAAACGAAGGCCCGATGCGATCTTCTGCTTCAATGACCCCCTCGCCGTAGGAGCATTGCGGATGCTGCTCGACAAGGGCCTCAGAATTCCCGAAGATGTTGCGCTCATCGGGTGCGGCAACATCCACTATGACCCGTTTCTGCGCGTGCCTCTGTCCAGCATCGATCAACATAGTTATCAACTAGGTGAACGTGCTGCGCTTCTGGCCCTTGACCTGATCAAATCGCGGGACAGGGAACCGGCGCGCCAGATTCTCTTTGAGCCTACCGTCGTGATCCGTGCATCCTCGCGACGCAACTCTGAAGGTCTGGCAGTGCATGGAGTTTCAGGGCGGTGACGGTGCCCACGGAAGAATAAGCATCAACAGGGATCTGCCTGAAGATGCTTTTGCAGATGGGTTCGCATCCGTTATTAGGCGGAAGTCCAACATTGACGCGCGTTTTTGTGTTGGAACACCTGGAACGATACCTGGTGGCCGGACGCGCCAATTGGCAATGCATTGAAAAGAATGGTCGGGGCGAGAGGATTCGAACCTCCGACCCCCTGGTCCCGAACCAGGTGCGCTACCAGACTGCGCTACGCCCCGAACGTGCTGCCAAGAGCCACTCGCGATGCCAAGTGCCAGAAGCCGCGCCTGAGTGGATGCCGGTATGTGGGAGGCAATCCGTGGGCCATGGGAGGCGCGCTGGATTGGAGTACCGACTACAGCAGTTTAGCAGAGAATTCGATGTGGTGTGTGCGGCATTGCCTCGACACGCGGGCGGCGGCGTTGCGGCTTGGAATGGGATGAAGATATACTGAGAGAGATGATGAATCTCCGCCAGAATTGCGCGTCTTGTTGCCGGACGACCACGGGCGACCGCTGTCGACGCTAGCGATCTCATCTCTGTTGCATCCCCGTATATCTTAGCTATCTGTTTCCCATACTCCTTAGCTATCAATTCTCTTCACGACTCAGCTTTTGATTCTTTGCGATTGCGGTGCGCATCTGTATCTATAGGGTGCGACGAACAGACGCTCTGGAGAACCCACCTCGATGACGATGCAGGCAGTAGTGCAAGACGAGACCAACGAGATTCATGCGGCGCGGCTGAACCACTTGCAGACACTGGAGGCGGAGAGCATCTCGATCCTGCGCGAGGCCGTGGCGGAGTTTGCGCGGCCAGTGATGCTGTACTCGATTGGCAAGGACTCGTCGGTGATGCTGCGGCTGGCGCAGAAGGCGTTTTATCCGGGGAATATTCCGTTTCCTCTGCTGCACGTCGATACAAGCTACAAATTTCCAGAGATGATCAAATTTCGCGACGAGTATACGCGCGAGATTGGCGCGAAGCTGATTGTGCATCGCAACGAGAAGGCGATTGCGGAGGGTGCGAGCCCGTACAAGCTGGGGACGCAGAACTGCTGCGGGCTGCTGAAGACGCGCAGCTTGCTGGATGCGCTGGAGGAGGGCGGATTCGACGCGGCCTTCGGCGGGGCGCGGCGCGATGAGGAGAAGAGCCGTGCCAAGGAGCGCGTGTACTCCTTCCGCGACGGTGCAGGGCAGTGGGACCCGAAGAGCCAGCGGCCCGAGCTGTGGAGCCTGTACAACTCGCGGCTGCGCAAGGGCGAGAGCATACGGGTGTTTCCGCTGTCGAACTGGACGGAGCTGGATGTGTGGCTCTATTTGTACGCGGAGAAGATCCCGATTGTGCCGCTGTACTTTGCCGGGGAACGGCCAATTGTGATTCGCGGTGGCGCGCTGACGCTGGTGCATGAGGGGATGGATCTGATGGCCGGCGAGAAGGTGGAGCAGATCAAGGTGAGGATGCGGTCGCTGGGCTGCATGCCCTGCACCGGCGCGATCCGCAGCGAAGCGGACACGCTGCCGAAGATCATCGAGGAACTGATTACGTTTCGCCGCAGCGAGAGAGAGAACCGCGCGATCGACCACGATGAGGAAGGCTCGATGGAAGTGAAGAAGCGGGAGGGATACTTCTAATGGGGCAAGGAACAGGGGTCAGGGAACAGGGAACAGCGACCGGCGTTCTGGAAAAGCCTGTGCTGGCGCGGTCGTTTGAGGAGTTTCTGGAAGGGCATCTGGGCCAGGAGATGCTGCGCTTTACCACGGCGGGAAGCGTGGACGATGGCAAGTCTACGCTGATTGGGCGGCTGCTGCACGACACCAAGAGCGTGTACGAAGACCAGCTTGCGGCGGTGAAGAAGAGCCGCGTGAACCGCGCGGCGAACGGGCATGTGGACTTCTCGCTGTTGACCGATGGGTTGAAGGCGGAGCGCGAACAGGGAATCACGATTGACGTGGCGTACCGCTACTTCTCGACCGCACGACGGAAGTTCATCATTGCGGACACGCCGGGGCACGAGCAGTACACGCGCAACATGGCGACAGGCGCGTCGACGGCGGATGTGGCGATTATTCTGATCGATGCGAAGGCGTTTGCGAAGGCGGGTGGGCTGCTGCCGCAGTCGCGGCGGCATACCTACATCGCGTCGCTGCTGGGGATTCCGCATGTGGTGGCGGCGGTGAACAAGATGGACCTGGTGGGCTACTCCGAGGAGAGCTTTGCCGCGATTCGGCGCGAGTTCGATGCGCTGTGCAAGCAACTTGGTCTGGCGGACGAGGTGACGATTCCGGTGAGCGCGCTGGAGGGCGACAACGTAGTGACGCCGAGTGCGCGGATGCAGTGGTACGAGGGGCCGACGCTGCTGGAGTACCTGGAGACGGTGCCGCTGGTGAGGGCAGAGACGAGCGGGCCAATGCGCTTTCCGGTGCAGCTTGTGCTGCGACCGGACGCGAACTTTCGCGGATTCGCGGGACAGGTGGCGCGGGGAACGTTGCGCGCGGGCGATCACGTGATGGCGCTGCCTTCGCGGCGCGAATCGACGGTACGACGCATCGTTACCTATGACGGCGACCTTGCGGCTGCGTCGTATCCGCAGAGCGTTACGGTGGAGCTGGAGGACGAGATCGACCTAAGCCGCGGCGAGATGCTGGTGGCCGCGGACTCGGCTGGCGAGGCCCTGCCGGATGTGAGTAACCGTTTTCGCGCGATGGTGGTGTGGATGCATGAAGAGCCGCTGGTGGTTGGGCGGACTTACTTTGCGAAGCATACGACACGGAGGGTTCGTGCCACGGTGCGGAAGATCGGCTATCGCGTGGATGTGAACACGCTGGACCATCTGAACTCGGATGCGATTGCGATGAACGAGATTGCGGAGGTAGAGTTCGAGACCAATCTGCCGCTGTTCTTCGACAGCTATCGCGCGTGCCGATGGACGGGATCGCTGATTCTGATCGATGCGCTGACGAATGCTACGGTGGGCGCTGCGATGATTGTGGGGCCGGTCGCAGCGGCCGCATCATTCACTTCGACTGAGACCGCGGAGGCGTCGCTGGGCGATGCGCGGCGGCCTGCTCTGATTCTGCTGCCGGGACGAGCGGAGCTTGCGGTTCGGGTGAGGGATGCGTTGATTGCGCGCGGCGAGCGGGCTGTGGCGATCGACGATTCGCTGATCCCTGACCCGGCTGTAGCGGCGGTGGTCCATGCGCTGGACCTGGCTGGCGTGATTGCGGTTTCGTCGCGTGCGCTGTCGCAGGATGCGATTACTGCGATTGAGGGCTTTGCGCCGGGCGCGGTGCGCGTGGAAGATGGAGCGGACGAAGAGGCAATTCTGGAGGCTCTCGCGGGGATTTTATGAGTGCAACCGAAGCGGTTACAAATTATGAGGAGCTGACAGCGGAGGAGTTGGTCGCAGCGGTGGTTCGCGAGGCCGCGGGCGCGCCGATCTGTTTAACGAGCAGCTTTCAGACCGAGGACATGGTGGTGCTACAGATGCTGCGGCGGCATCTGCCGGACGTTCCGGTGATTTTTTTGGAGACGGGATATCACTTCAAGGAACTGCTTGCGTATCGCGACCGTATGACAGCGGAGTGGGGGCTGAACCTCATCAACGCGCTGCCGCTGACGACGCTGGCGGAGCATGAAGCGCAGTTCGGACTGCTGTATATTGTGCAGCCGAATGAGTGCTGCAAGATACGCAAGGTCGAGCCCTTGATGCGCCATCTTGAGCCCTTCGACTGGTGGTTCACCGGCCTGCGCCGCGAGCAGTCACCGACACGCGCGGGACTGCGCAAGCTGGAAGATCACAGGACCCCAACCGGCAAGCAGATGAAGAAGGTGAGCGTGCTCGCCGACTGGACCATGGCGCAGGTCGATGCATATGCCGACGCCCATGCAATTCCGCAGCTGGAGCTGTATGCACGTGGGTACACCAGCATTGGATGCGAGCCTTGCACGGCGATCCCGGACGATCCGGCGAACCCGCGCGCGGGACGGTGGGGCGGCAAGAAGCTGGAGTGCGGCATCCATACATTTTCCGAGAAGATGTAATACACTCCTCTCGCGGGGTGGAAGCGATGATGGGGCTGCGATGGTAGACCGGCGGCGGATCGTTCGGCTGTGGAACGCGGGCGGGGCGCAGGCCCTGGTGACGTTGGTGCGTGCCGAGGGCTCGTCGTACCGCAGACCGGGGGCGCATCTGCTGATTGGCGCAGGGAGCGAGTGCGTGGGGAGCATCAGCGGAGGATGCCTGGAGGCGGAGGTGGTGCGCAGGGCGGTGTGGATGGTACGCGCGGGCGCGGTGGTGGAGCGCTATTCGACTCTGTTCGACGATACGGCGGAGATTCCGTTCGGGCTTGGCTGCGGCGGCGTTGTGGACCTGCTGCTGGAGCCGGCGGAGACGGCGGAGTGCCGCGCGCTGGTGGCGGCGATGGAGGCTTCGCTGGGCGGAAGTGAGGCGCGCGTGGTGACGTGGTTGTCTGCGAGTGGAAGACCACTGCGTCGCGCAGTAATCGGAGCGGATGGCTCGGTGATCTTTCGTAGCGAGGGACTGGACACTGGCGATCTGGATGCGGTTGCGGCCCGTTTGATGGCTCCTGTCGAGTGCGATTTGGAGGTCTACATTGAAGTGCTCGCAGCACCGCAGCGGCTGTTTGTGCTGGGCGCGGGGGAGGATGCGAAGCCATTGGCGACGATGGCATCACTGCTGGGGTGGAGGGTGACGGTGGCCGATGGACGCGCGCAGTTGGCGCGGGCGGAGCGGTTTGCAGAGGCGGAGCGCGTGCTGGCGACGGCTTCGGTCGCGGATCTGGAGGTCAGGGCGAAGGATGCGGTGGTTGTGATGACGCACAGCTACGAGCAGGACCGCGCTCATCTTGCGGAATTGCTGGCGGGTGCGGCGGGGTATATCGGGCTGCTGGGAGCAGCGCATCGCAGCAGCCTGCTGATCGGCGAAGCTGCTGCACAACTGGGGCGCAGCGTGGCGGAATGCTGCGCGCGGGTGTGGGCACCGGTGGGAATGGATTTGGGCGGCGATGGCGCGGAGGCGATTGCGCTGGCGGTGGTGGCCGAGGTGCAGGCTTGGCGGCAGGGCAAGCTGGGCGCGTCGCGGAGGCTGTCGGCGGAGGACGTGGCGAGGCAGATTGAGAAGGGCGGCGCGTCACGCTATCTTCAGACGCAGTGTGCGATGGAAGCGCCAGAGTGATGACGGCGGCGGTGGTGCTGGCGGCGGGAGCTTCGACGCGGCTGGGCGAGCCGAAGCAACTGGTGCGGCTGGCTGGCGAGACGCTGCTGGAGCGCGCGGTGAGGACGGCGCGGGCGGCGGGCTGCTCGCCGGTGATCGTCGTGCTGGGCGCGGAGGCGGAGCAGATTGCGGAGGAGTGCGATCTGAGTGACGCGGTGGTGGTGGTCAACGAGGAATGGAGCGAGGGGATGGCTAGCTCGATCCGGGTTGGCGTTGGTGCTCTGCAGGATGCGGATGGTGTGGTGCTGATGACCTGCGACCAGCCGGCGGTTTCGGCGGCGCATCTGCGCGCGCTGATGAAGACGGGCGAGGCGACGGCATCGGCATATGCGGGTCGGCGCGGAGTTCCGGTGTACGTTCCGGAGGCGTCGTTCGCGCAACTGTTGGAGTTGCGTGGCGATGTCGGGGCGCGCGAACTGCTGCGCGGGGCCGATGCGGTCGAGCTGGCGAACGGCGAACTGGACGTGGACACCGCAGAAGATCTGGAGCGGTTAGACCGTTGTCCTGGTCTGCTCTAGCTGTGGAGGCTCAAGAGGTTGTTCCTGTTCAGGCCAGAACGGGAGGCTGGGGTGTTGAGGTTGAGGCTAACATGTGGGCGGTGGAAGTTGTAGTCATGCAACCAGGGGTCGAGGGTCTGTTCTCGTTCTGCTGAGTTCTGGTAGGAGCGAGCGTAGGCCCACTCGCGCAATGTGGTCTGGATGAAGCGTTCTGCGTTGCCATTGGTGCGCGGCGTATAGGGCCGTGTGAAGCGGTGTTTGATGTGCTGTTGGCGCAGGGTCATGCGGAAGATCCCGTGACGATAGCACGATCCATTATCGGTGAGCACGCGGCGGATGGAGAAGCCGAATCGCGCATAATAGGCCCGCGCCATAAGGAAGAAGTGGATGGCCGAGCGGTGGGTCTGGTCGGGCAGGATGGCACCGTATGCGATGCGCGAGTGATTCCTTCGACTGCGCTCAGGACAGGCTAAGATGGCGATGTGCAGGTAGCTTCACATCATGTAGTGCGTATTCAAAGCTACTGCTTCAAGAGTTCGGGATAGTTGGCCGCCAACCAGGTCTCAACAGTCTGCTGCAAACTCTCAGCAGTTGAAAGAATCTGCTTGAGTTCCTCATTCGAGATGCTTCCAGCGGAATCGTAGCTCGCCACATTGCGCTTCTTTGAGAAGGCCATGATCTTGCGAATCGTCTTGTTGTCCGCTTGGACGGTATACTCCAGCGTCTCGATCGTTCGCATATGATGCCTTGGCTGCGTCGTCGTGCGGTAGCCGCTGGCGCGGAGTGCAATATTGGCGAGAGCCAATACCGCGTTGAAGGTTGTATAGAAGCGAAGGTCGTCGGATATGCCTTCAACGCTCGCATCCTTCATACAGCGGGAGACGAGGCCCAGTTGATCCGCGATCTCCGGCGGACTCGTCGCCTCCTTCTTGAGCCAGCCGTTCTTAAAGTAGCTTTCTAAACTCATGCTCGTCTCCGATCAAGAAGGTGTTCTTGCCTTTCTGAATGGCTTTCAGAAAGTGATTGCCCGCCTTCAGCTTCGCTCGCATCTCTTCACTAGAGTAGACCGTAGGATTCACGGGACGTCCTAAGGTGCGCTCCAACGGTGTGAGTCGCTCCAGCAGTTGGTCGAGCGTGACCTGGCCGACGACCATCAGATCGATATCGCTCTCCGATCTCTCCTCCCCACGCGCAAACGAGCCGTAGACGAAAGCGAATTCAATTGCTTTCGACAAGGGAGCAAGTGCCTCCGCAAGCTGGTGGAAGATACCAGCGGTCTTGGCAAGAAGTGCATGTAATTCGGCGAACGCCGGTTGGTCACGGTTCGCACGATAAAAGACCTGGTTGCCAGTTTGCGACCGAGAGATGAGACCCGCATCTGCAAGCGTAATCAGTTCGCGTTGAACGGTCCCCACGCTGACCTCGACACTGCGGGCGATCTGACGAACAAAGAAAGCCTCGTCGGGATTGCCGTACAAGGTCGCAAGGATGCGACCTCGGGTCTGGCCGAAGAGCAGGTTCGCAAGTGGTGCATCAGATGTTCTAATTTCTGTTCTCATTACGAGAACGATTGTACTCAAAATAAGAACGTATTGCTAGCCTCGAAGATCCTGATTAAGAGAATTTGGGAGTGAAGCGATTCTTACCCTGGTGGCTGTTGCGCTGAAGCTGGTGATGTAGGCACGGTTAGAAGTATGAGAGTAGAGGACACGAGGGCGCCGCATACGTTCGTATGCAGCAGCGCCCTAAAGCGCCGGACTGAGCGCGGGCCGAAGCGGCCCTAGTCCGGCACTGCGGAGAACATGCCAAGATGGTTCCATCCTGGCCCGCTTAGAAAGCGGGTGTGGTGCGGGCGGAGGGAATTGAACCCACACGGCCTTGCGGCCTGCGGATTTTCATACCACTTCGGCTTTCGCCGCCCCGCCAAGTGCGGGTTTGTGGTCTGGACTATACCTTCACCATTCCCCACATGAGGTTTAGGTGCTGCCCGTCTAGTCTCTACACCTTCCCGGAAGTGCTTCCGGGCTTGGCTCGGGATTGCCATTTAAGGTTTCCCCGACTTTGAGCAGTTCTACTCCGCCGGTTTCCCGATGGGCACTCAAGTGCTTAAGTCCGCTGCGTCTGCCATTTCGCCACGCCCGCGTGAAATTGGCCACAGCCCCATCATAAAGCAAGTAGCGATGATCTACGTGCCAGCGTAATTGACGATCGACAACCGCGGGCGAAGGGCCTCGCCGGGGCAATCGCTAAGCAGATGTATGCGAGGATATATCCCCTTGCGAAAAAGTCCTAAGGTCATCCATCCAACGTGTTAAGTCTGGACTTCGTCTCTGCGGTTGCGCGCTTGCTGCTATGTGTACCCCCCCCGGTGCTATCAGCGTAAAGTATTCATAAAATGCAGTTTAAGCACGCGCTTAGCGCGTCAGACGTATTAAAAGCGAAGGCCCGGCGGGTTGGCCGGGCCTTTCTGTGGTTTTGCTTACTGATCTAATTATACGCGCTGGAGGGAAACTACTATGCCAACTATTTGAATGATTTAAGTTGTTTGGTTGGTGCTGTTTAGGGGGGAATTGGGGCTTCGAGTATCTTGACAGGAAAAACAGGGGTCAGGGGGCAGTGGTAAGGGGTAAGAAAGGGGACGGGGCGCGGTGAAGCAGGCGTGGCGGGGGATGGCGGGAGGGTTTATAGGTCGGGCCTTCAGCCCTCGGGTTCCGGGGCGGGCGGTCCATGGGGCTGCGCCCCATGCTGGTATCGGTCGTGCCGTTGGCGCTGGCGGAGAGGTTGAGGGCGGACGCGGCGGTTTGGCCCGGAGACCACCCAAGGAGACCCAAGGCTAAAGCCTTGGGCACCCAGCCGGGCCCTTCCGATTCTTGACTCAGTGGGCAGCGAGGTCGAGGGCGGGGTTTGAAGCCCCATCTCAAAGGCGAGATGGGAGCACCTGGCTTACTCAGATTGATGACTGAATACTGTCTATATACCTCATTTTTATATACTTAACACAGAAGTTGTACGGAGGCCAGCGATTATCGGTTGACAGGATAGCTTGGATAGCCCTAGCATAGTTGAAGGATGTACCCGTGTTACGGGATTCCGCGTGGACCCTTTTATGGGTGAAGCGCCAGGATAGACCTGAGGACTGACGGCCTTAGTGCCCTTCAACCCCGGCGTTAGCGCACGGGTTGCTGAGTTTGCCCTTCCAATATGCTAGGAGCAAACTACCAGCTGGGAGCCAAGAAATAACCCGGGACAACCTTGAATTTCATGGAAGGAATAACGGGGCCACAGAAATGTGGCCCTTTTATTTTGATGAGGGACGGACGAAGTCGTCTGGGTAGATATTCACGTAGTCACACGAGGGCCGAATCTCCCCCTTCTCGGTGCACATGAAGGACATGCCTGACAAGGGAGAATCGCCTGCAAGTTGGGCATCGTGGTGAAATCCGTTCGGCAGTGGAACGCCGAACCTGTAACTAGATCGGAGTAAACCCATCCTCTGTCGGGTCTCTGAGTTCTGCTCTAGGGTTCGGAGCCGGCCATGATCGGTTTGATCCTTTGGGAACCAAAGCTCCCGATGGTCCCTGAAAATATCGCGACTCCCCTGAGGTACGTGATGTGGCAGTTCCTCTCGCGTTGCCTTTACAGTCGCCGCTTCTTCTAGGCCGTCGTCCCACGGCCTTTCTCCAGTGCGCATCTCCAAGAAAAGTGACTTCAGTTGACGGCTTCTTGTTAACTGGAAATTCTCGGGCGGCAGGAAGATCGCATCTCGGCTTGAGTAGGACGAAAGCCGCCTCTTCAGTGGCCCAAAGCTGGCCGAGGATTCCCTCAGGTAATGCAGTATCGTCTCCCGGCTGAAGCAATCATCTTGCCTAAGTTGGCGCCCGTTTTCGTACTTTTCTAGTCCCCAAAGACCAATTGGAAAAACGGAGAAGTCGAACATGCTTAGCAGATTCTCGACCGAATCGTCGGGGACGTAGGCCAAGGTGATTGACGAAGGGGCGGATTCACCTGCGGATAGTTCCGATTGTCTCTCTGCGTAGTCGGTAACCGTCAGAACGCAACTTGTGATGTAGTTGAGTGTGTAAAGCGGAACCCCATCACGATCGGGTGAGGACATTGCGATGACCTTGTTGTCAGGGCCTATGTTCTGTGCCACCCAATTGGCGACACCTCCTGAAGTAGCACGCGGCAGCCCTGTGATTAACACCAAGCCACGGGCAGAGGGCGGACGCACGACTTGTCTGCGATGTCCACGCATTCCTACTCGTTCTCACTCAACAGGATTGCAATATCGGCGGGGATTAGAAGCTTTTTCTTGATCTCTTCTGATTGGGCATCAATCAACCGTTGAAGCGCCGTACCGCTTCGCGAGGACGCCCTATATGTTTGAAGATCGGACAACGGAACCCCCACGTCGGCAGACCAGCTAAGAATCCGTTCCTCGAGCTTTGTGCGATCAAGGTCCGATAGCTTGCTGGAATCTGTCAGCCGCAAATTGGGAATCCGGAATTCTGGTGAAATCTCCCAAAACGAGGACGCTTCTTGCACACTAGGTGCCTGAAGTAGGAAAAAATGTGGCGGAGTTTTTCTCAAGAAGACCGGGCGGTCGGGTTCCTGGTTCACGCAGAACGCTAGAAGGACGGAGCGCGGAATTTTCGCGAGATCTAATCTGGAATCCACCTTCAACCTCTGCGCAAGCTGCTGCTTCACCTGCGAGACATGATCTTCGTCACTCACTGCAATACGGGCAGGCGAATTTGGGTCACGAATGATGTGGAGATTTGAGTCTCCTCCCCTCTCAATAAACTCTCGCAAGTTCTTCGTTGGAAGTCCCTTTTCTGGCCAGAAGCCCGATTTTCGAAGAGTGCTTCCGAGACTTGCGAGAAGCAGGGGTGATGAGGATGATTCGTAATGCTGTCGGACGATACTGCTGATAGCTTGAATCAGGTCGGTTTCCATACAGTTACAACTCCTAGGCTGTCTTGTAAGCCTCAATAAAGCATCGTAACATCCAAATTCCGCATCCCTTTCGACTTAATCGCCTCTGGGCGAAATCCTCGTTTTAGTCATTGATAAACCCGTGCCCTTCCGAGGATTCCGACCGACGAGGTTAGAGGCGGCAGATAAGGAGCTCGCGCTGGAAGATCATCTCGGCGGGGAGGTGGTCGTGGAGGGCGATGAAGAGCTGTTCGTGGTCGATGACCTCGCGCTTCCAGGCTTCGGGATCGACCAGCAGGAGCTGCTCGAAGGCGGCGCGGAGTACGGATTCGGACTTGTCCAGACCTTCCCAGCGGATGTCTTCGAAGTAGGGAGTCCAGCCGATGGCGGTCTCCTTGCCCGGGACGCGGCCGTGGACGCGATCGACGACCCACTTGAGGACGCGCATGTTCTCGCCGTAGCCGGGCCAGAGGAAGTTTCCGTCGGCGTCCTTGCGGAACCAGTTGACGTTGAAGATGCGCGGCGTTTCGGAGAGGAAGCGCTTCATCTGTATCCAGTGGCGGAAGTAATCTCCCATGTGGTATCCGCAGAAGGGAAGCATGGCCATGGGATCGCGGCGGACCTTGCCTACGGGCGCGCCGGCGGCGGCGGTGGTCTCCGAGCCCATGGTGGCTCCGGTGTAGACGCCGGCGGACCAGTTGAAGGCCTGGTAGACGAGCGGGATGGTGGATGGGCGGCGGCCGCCGAAGAGGAAGGCGGCGATAGGGACTCCCTGGGGGTTCTCCCAGTCGGGGTCGATGGAGGGACACTGGCTGGCGGGAGTGGTGAAGCGGCCGTTGGGATGGGCGGCGGGAGTGGTGCTGGCGGGGGTCCAGGGATTGCCGCGCCAGTCGATGAGGCGGTCGGGGACGGCGTCTGTCATGCCCTCCCACCAGATGCCTCCGTCCGCCTTTCCATCCGCGCCGACGGTGAGTGCTACGTTGGTGAAGATGCTGTTGCGGTTGAGCGTCAGCATGGCGTTGGGGTTGGTCTTCATCGATGTGCCGGGCGCTACGCCGAAGAATCCAGCCTCGGGATTGATGGCGCGGAGTTGGCCGCTGGCGTCGGGCTTGATCCATGCGATGTCGTCGCCTACGGTCCAGACCTTCCAGCCGTCGAAACCGGCGGGAGGAATGAGCATGGCGAGGTTGGTCTTGCCGCAGGCGGAGGGGAAGGCGGCGGCGAGGTAGGTCTTCTCGGTGCGGCCGTTGGCGTCGGGCGGCGTCTCGATGCCGACGATGAGCATGTGTTCGGCCATCCAGCCCTGGTCGCGCGCGATGTTGGATGCGATGCGCAGGGCGAAGCACTTCTTGCCCAGGAGCGCATTTCCTCCATAACCAGACCCGTAGGACCAGATCTCGCGCGTCTCGGGGTAGTGGACGATGTACTTGGTGTCGTTACAGGGCCAGGGGACATCCTTCTGGCCGGGCTCGAGCGGCGCGCCGACGGTGTGCATGCAGGGGGTGACGCGATGGATCTCCTTTTCGATCTCGGCGAGGACGGGCAGTCCGATGCGCGACATGATGCGCATGTTGACGACGACGTATGCAGAGTCGGTGAGCTCGACGCCGATCTGCGAGATGGGCGAGCCGACCGGGCCCATGGAGAAGGGAAGGACGTACATGGTGCGGCCGCGCATGGAGCCGGTGAAGAGCTGCTTCATCGTCTTGCGCATGACGAAGGGGTCTTCCCAATTGTTGGTGGGGCCGGCGTTGTCCTTGGAGAGGGAGCAGATGAAGGTGCGCTCCTCGACGCGGGCGACATCGGTGGGCGTGGAGCGGGCGTAGAAGCAGCCGGGCCACTTTTTTTCGTCGAGGGGGAAGAAGGTGCCGGCCTCGACGAGCTTGTCGCAGAGCATCTCGTACTCGGCCTGCGAACCATCGACCCAGTGGATGTGGGCGGGCTGGGTGAGTTCGGCCATCTTTTCAACCCAGCGGATGAGATGTTTGTTGGTAGTCGGGGGTGCTGCGGCAGGCTTTGTCGTCATGGGAGTGAAATAGTTTTCCTTGGGGTTCAATTCAAGTCTTCGCTAATGGGGCGTGGCTGTCAACTTGATTCAGCAAGTAGGGCTTCCTATCTGCTTTCCACGCGAAGAGACACAACGCGATCCATGCGACGAGAAAGATGCAGGGAGTTCGCATCAGTCTTCGGCGAAAGCGCGGAGGTGGGACTCGGTGGGGGGCGGGGTGAGCAGGCTGACCGTGATCAGGCAGAGGAGGCTGGCGAGGAGCGCGGGGAAGATGGCGTCGCGGTCGGCGAGGACGGCGGGGAGGTGGGTGTGGATGAAGGCGCTGTCCCAGAAGACGGTGACGAAGGTCCCGGTGAAGATGGAGGCGACGGCGGCGGAGGCGGTGGCGCGCTTCCAATAAAACGCGGCGAGAATGACGGGGGTGAGCGCAGCGGAGTAGATGGTGTAGGCGTAGAGGGATTTTTTGAGGACGGACTCGGTGTGCAGGCCCTGGTAGAGCGCCCATAGGCCGAGCAGGACGACCATCGCGCGGGAAACGAGGAGGATTTGCTTGTTTCCGGCTTTGGGGCGGATGTAGCGGACAAAGATGTCGTTGACCAGGTTGGCGGCGGGAGAGAAGAGATAGTTGTTGGCGGTGGAGATGATCTTGGCGAAGATGGCTCCGACCAGGAGCGCGCCAAGGAGCATGAGGGGCCGGGAGCCGCTGAAGGCGTGCAGGCCGGTGTAGGCGAGGATCTCGCGGGGGTGGTCGTGGACCTCGCCGGTGGGAAAGATGGCGGAGCCGGCGACGGCGAGAGCGACGATGACGGTTTCGAGGATGACGGTGCCGACGATCCATCCGGCGACGGCGCGGCTGGCGTCTTTTTCGGACTTCGCCGAAAAAAACTTTTGGTACATGGACTGGTTGCCGAGCATGAGCAGGCAGGTGGGGAGAAAGATCTCCAGCGCGGAGGAGATGCGCTCGTGCGTGCCGTCGGGGAGAAGGTTGGGTCCGGAGTAGCTGTTGAAGGGGTGAAGGTCGCCGAAGATCTGGAAGTGCGTGGCGGGGAGACTGGCGCGGACGGCGGCCCAGCCGCCGAAGTTGTGTAGCAGGACGGGCAGCGCGGCGCAGAGAGTGAGGGTGGCGAGCAGGCCGATGGCGACGTCCATGTAGGCGACCGAGGACATTCCGGCGATGGCGGTGAAGAGAATGACGAAGGCGGCGATGAGGTAGCGTCCGTGGATGGCGGAGATGGAGGCGGGGAAGATGAGGTGGAGGATGTCTCCGCCGCCGATGAACTGGTAGCTGGTGATGGCGGTGTAGGTGAAGAGGATGGCGACGACGCCGAGGACGCGCGCAGTCTGGTTGTAGCGAGTTTCGAGCAGGTCGGGGATGGTGTATTGGGCGAAGCGGCGGGCGCGCGGCGCGATGAAGTAGATGAGGGCCAGACCGGCCCATCCTCCGGCAGGCTGCCAGAGGGCCGCGAAGCCGTGGCGATAGGCATTTTCCGCGCCGCCAAGCAGCGAGCCGGAGCCGATCCATGAACTGAGCAAGGTGAAGACGAGGACGAAGGCTGGCAGCGAGCGTCCGGCGACGAGGTAGTCCGCGCGAGTGTGGACCTTGCCCAGGCGGGTGAGCGAGACGGTGAGCAGGGTGAGGACGATGACAGCGAGCGTGACGGCGTAGAGGTTCATGGAGGGCTGGGGTTCAGTGTACTGTTTTGAGTGGGGGCGATGCAGCGGATAAGATTGCGGTGGGATGGAGCGGGCGAAGGAATCTTCAATTGCCGATGGAGTTGTGGATTGAATAATAGTGCGGAAGAGATGGCGGCGGAGGGCGTTGGGCAGGCGATGGGCGATGGGCCGACGCCGAGCCATGCGCTGCGGCGGAAGCTGGGGCTGCGCGACCTGGTGCCGATGCAGATCCTGCTGGTGGTGGGGATCACATGGGCTGGCACCGCGGCCAGGCAGGGCGGGACGCACATCTGGTTCTGGCTGGCGGCGATCCTGACGATCTTTGTGCCGCAGGCGGCGGTGGTGGGATGGTGTGCGCGGGTGTGGCCGCTGGAGGGCGGGGTCTACCAGTGGACGAAGTTTGCGCTGGGGCCGTTTGCCGGTTTCATGAGCGCGTGGAACTTCGGGCTGTGGGCGCTGCTGGCGGTGTCGAACGTGGGGATCATGACGGCGACCAGCCTGAGCTATGGGATGGGGCCGAGGGCGGCGTGGATGGAGGAGAACCACGGGCTGATCCTGGGGCTGACGGTGGGGCTGTTCCTGTTGATCCTGCTGGTGAACATTCCGGGGTTCGGGATCGGCAGGTGGGTCTCTCACTTTGGCACCCTGGTGACGGTGATGGTGACGGTGCTGCTGATGGGGCTGCTGTTCTTCCATCCTCACGCCAGCGCGCTGCATCCGCATGTGAATCCGCAGAGGCCGTTCAGCCTGGCGATGCCGGTGCTGACTCTGTTCAGCGTAAACATCCTGACCAAGATCGCGTTCAACGCGCTGACCGGGCTGGAGCAGGTGGCGGTGTTTGCGGGGGAGACGCGGGACGCGGGACGGACGATCATGCTGTCTGCGTGGATTGCTGCTCCGGTGATTGCGGTGATCTACATCCTGATGTCGGGCGCGATGCTGGCGTATATTCCGGCGGCGAAGGTGGATTTGACGGGGCCGATTCCGCAGTTGCTGGCGGCGGCGTTCGGCGGCGGGGCGGCGGCGGGCGGCGTTGTGGATTGGGGGCTGGTGCTGGGGCGGGCGGCGATCCTGGCGCTGGCGGTGTCGCTGGTGGCGCAGTACGTGGTGATGGTGGCCGAGACCAGCCGGTTGCCGATGGTGACTGGGTGGGACGGAATTATTCCGGCGTGGTTCACGCGGCTCGACCCGCGCTGGAAGACGCCGACGCGGTCGATTGCGGTGATTGTGGTGGTGGCGCTGGGGATGGCCGTGCTGGCGACCTATGGCACGGGTGCGCAGGAGGCGTTCCAGCTGATCAATTCGGCGGGAAATATTTTTTACGGGGTGTACTACCTGATGATGTTCGCCATCCCGCTGGTGGTGGGCGGGCGGTTCGCGGTGCGCGCAGGGGGTTGGCTGAAACTGGGCGCGGTGAGCGGACTGGCGGTGACGGCGGTGGCGATGGGATTCAACCTGCTGCCGATCGTGGACGTGGCCAGCAGGTGGGCGTTCGCGGCGAAGGTGGCAGGGGTTTCGCTGGCGCTGAACCTGGTGGGGGCGGCGGTCTACCGGAGAGGGACGCGGCAGAGAACCGAGCGGGAACTTGAGCAGGGAAGATAGAGCGGTTGCGCCGGTCATTGTGTGTACCCCCTCCGTGCTAATAGCGTAAAGTGTTCAAAGAATGCGGGTTAATCTCGCGCTAAGCGCGTTAGACGTAGTAAAGGAGAAGAAGACAGTTGTAAGTTGTACGTTGTAAGTTGAATGCAAAAGCGCGGTCGTTTCGGGTGCGGCGGACATTCGGTTATTCCTTTGTGTGCGAAAAATACTAAAGTATTCAAAAAAGGCATGTTAAGTCTGGACTTGGTCTGGATTGAGTATGGTTTAAGTCTGGACTAAGTCTGGACTTGGTTGCGACGGTTGAGGGCCAGGGGCCGGTTAAATGCGAAGACCCGGCGGATGGCCGGGTCTGTTTGGTTTTGCTTACTGATTTAATTATACGCGTTGGAGGGAAACTAGTATGCCAACTATTTTTAAGTTTTAAGTGGTTTGGTTGGTGTGGGTTAGGGGGAATTTTGGAGTTCGAGGGGCTTGACAAGGGGATTTGCTGGGGTTTTTGCGGGGCGCGAGGCGTTTTTTATTTCGGCTATGAGCTGTGGGCTGTGGGCTATGAGCGGAGGATCGGGGAGAAAGGGTGGTGGGTTGGGGTGGTGCGAGCGGTATCGGGATACTTCGCGCTCGAAAGACGCGGTCAGGATGAGCGTAAAACAAACAACGGCGAAGAACAAACAACGGCAAGAACAAATGCGGGGGTCCCTCCACTGCGGCTGCAAAGTGCGCCGCCTTCGGTCGGGATGACGATGGGGGTGGGTGTATGCGGAATGACAAACCAATAGGCGGGGACGATCCGGAGTAGAATTTGCTGCAAGTCCCATGGAGGGCCGCCATGCGCGTCGCCTGCCGTCGTTCTCTATCGATTCTGGCGCTGTTCGGAGCACTCACTACTACATCTGTTGCAACGGCCAACGCAGCGGAGCCTGCCGGCAAAGCCCCTGTCGTTACAATCTATCCGCAGATCGTGCGGCTGAACTATGTGGAGGGGGACGTGCGCGTTGCGCGCGGCAAGGAGGCCGAGAAGCTGCAGGAACAAGATCCCGGCGCGGCCACCGGATGGGAGCAGGCGGCGGCCAACCTGCCGCTGGAGACGGGCTACAGCCTGGCGACGGGCACGGGGCGGGCGGAAATCGAGTTCGAGGACGCTTCGGTCGTCTACCTGGGCGAGAACTCGGTGCTGAGGTTCAACCAACTGAGCACGACGAGCGGGGTACCGTACACCGAGCTTGCGCTGCTGACCGGCACGGCGACCATGAATGTGCAGACCCTGCTGCCGGGCGAGAGCTTCCGGCTGTTCACGCCCGGCGACAGCTTTACGGTGGTGTACCCGAAGAAGGCGTACCTGCGGGTCAACAGCTACCTGGATGCCATTGCGGTGACACCGCAGCAGAATGCGGCCTGGTACTCACCTCTCGAGAATGCCGTTGGGAGGACGGTTACCGTACACAATGGGCGGCCGGTGCCGACGCCGGAGATGGATGCGGCTGCGATGGTTGAGTGGGACAGTTGGGTTGCGCAGCGGGTGTCTGCGCGCAATGCGGTACTCTCAGCCACGATGAAGGAGGCAGGCCTGACGGAACCGATTCCGGGACTGGCGGAGATGAGCGGGAAGGGGAAGTTCTTTGCGTGCGAGCCGTATGGGATGTGCTGGGAGCCGACCGAGGGATGGACAGGGCACAAGGCTGAGGGACCGCAGGCCGAAGCGCAGCCCGCGATGGCCTCCGGCACAGAGCGCGCGCAGGCTGAGACGCAGCCCGCCGCACCGGTGGAACGAGTGGCCCCGAGCGACGACCAGACCTCTGCCGTTGCTGCGCCCAGCCTGACCGGCGCGCCGAAGGGCCCTGGGAAATTGACCAAGGCGGATGCGTATCTGGCGAGCCATCCCGGAGCAACGATGTGGACCGAGGACTACACGGTGCCATGCGTCGATTATGCGATCTCCGACCTGATGGCGACAGACCCGGTGACCGGGAAGGAAGTCGTGGTCGATAGCTACTTTGCCACGGACAGCTCTTATCCAGCCTTTGCGGGATATTCGCGATTCGGACCACAATTCCAAGGGGGAGTTCCGCTATTCAATTTTGGGTATGGCGGAATGTTCAATGACGGCTGGGATTGGGCGGTGTGCCATTCGGGGAGCTGGATCCGCTGGCGGCACCACTATGTGTGGGTGGCGGGGACCAAGCGACACCATCATCCGCCCATCCGCTGGGTGAAGAACGGGCGCGAGGCTGGCTTTGTGCCACTGCATCCCAGGGACGTGGCGGGCAAGATACCGATCAACATGAGGGATGGGGTCTTCAAGGCAACCAAGAAGGGCGGTACCGTCATCGTGCAGCGGGTCAACTTCAAGGAAGGCAAGCAGGTTGAACCGATGGCTGAAGCGCCGAAGGAGTTTCGCAAGCCGGTGCTGGAACCGCTGAAGATCGCGGAGGCTCCGCACGCGGAGGCTCATTCGGCGTTCAATGCGTCTGTGGCGGGCAGGGGCACTGCGATTGCAGCTTCCACTGCGGGCAAAGGCACCGCGACGGGCAACTTCCCGATCGCCAGGGGTACGGTGAAGGCCGGATCCGCGATGGAAGCAGGAGTGGCAATGAGGCAGCCGGGGACGCCGATCACGTTCGATCGCAAGACGCAGAGCTTCTCGGTGTCGCGGCCGGTGACGGAGAACGGCAGGCAGAGCACGGTGTCGGCGCCGCTGGGCGGGGGCGGCAATGGCTATCCCGCGGCGCGTGGCACGGCGAGCTATGGCGGCGCACAGAGCTACTCGAATAGCGGAAGCGGCGCGCGGAGCTACTCCCCTGCGCCGTCGAATAACAGCGGCTCGGGGAGCACGTCGCGGCCTTCCGCGCCTGCTCCTTCATACTCCGCGCCTGCGCGATCTTACTCACCACCGGCGCAGACTTATTCGCCACCGGCTCAGTCATATTCCCCTCCGCCTGCGCCGGCTTACTCTGCTCCTCCGCCGTCGAATAACGGCGGCGGCGCGTCGGGCGGCAGCGGGGGCGCTTCGCACAGATAAGGCGTGGGGGCGATGCGGGAGCGAGGGGAAGGGGGTTGCCGGGCTGAGCGACTTGTATCCTCCATTCCGCAGAGAACGCGGAATGGATGGGGCACCCGGCGAGGGATTGACTGCCTGCGCCGCGACTCCTGTCCCGTCGCGCTTCCCCATGACTGTGTGGTTGTGAAAGGATGGCTGCGCGGCCGATTGCGGCCCCATCGAGGAGTTCCATGAGAATTATTCTGCCGAAGGCCGTCGCGGTTGCGGCCCTGTCGTTGTTCGCCTGTTTTGGATTCGCCGGTGGTTGGCGCGCGCTTGACGCGCAGCAGCCTGCCGCTGCGCCTGCCGTTCCGCCAACGACTGTGCTGGAGGCTGTCGATCAGCGGCCCGTCTTGAACCTCGACGGCGACTGGCACTACATCATCGATCCCTACCAAAACGGCCTGGGCGGCGGACGCAACGGCTACCCAATGGATGAGGAACTGCCCGCCGGAAGCAACAAACTGGTGGAGTACAGCTTTGCCAAGAGCCCCACGATCAAGGTCCCCGGCGACTGGAACACGCAGAACCCGTCGCTGATGAACTACGAGGGCGGCTTCTGGTACGAGCGGCATGTGCAGTTGCAGCCGCAGGCGGACCATCGCACGTTCCTGCACATCGGCGCGGCAAACTACCGCTCGCGGGTGTGGGTCAATGGGCAGCTTCTGTGCATGCACGAGGGAGGATTCACCGCGTTCGACTGCGAGGCGACAAAGGCGGTGAAGGCGGGCGAGAACAGCGTGGTTATCTTTGTGGACAACACGCGGATCGCCGACGGCGTTCCCACGCTGAAGACGGATTGGTACAACTACGGCGGACTGACGAGGGATGTCTCGCTGGTGACCGTGCCGGAGAGCTTCATCGACGACTTCGAGCTGCATCTGGACCGCGCGACGAGGAGCGTGATTGAAGGCTATGTGCATGTGGAGGGCGCGCAGGCGGGGACGCGAGTTACGGTCGATCTGCCCGAGGCCAAACTGCACGCCGAGGGTGCGACGGACGCTGCGGGGCGGGTGGCGATCAGCATGGCGGCGATGGGGTTGACGCTGTGGTCGCCGGAGAATCCGAAGTTGTACCATGTGGTGCTGAAGGCGGCGGACGACACGCTGACCGACGAGATGGGCTTTCGCACGATTGAGGCGTCGGGCTCGAAGATTCTGCTGAACGGCAAGCCGATTGTGCTGCACGGCGTATGTATCCACGCCGAGGCACCGTTCCGCAGCGGGCGCGTGAACAACGACCAGGACGTGGCCACGCTGCTTGGCTGGGTGAAGGAACTGGGCGGGAACTTTATGCGGTTGGCGCACTATCCGCACGACCAGAGGATGACGCGGGCCGCGGACAAGCTGGGGATTCTGGTGTGGTCTGAGGTGCCTGTCTACTGGGCGGTCGAGTTCGACCGGGAGGATGTGTTTGCGAAGAGCCAGCAGCAGTTGCACGAGGAGATACGGCGCGACCGCGACAAGGCATCGGTGATCCTGTGGTCGATTGCCAACGAGACGCCGAATAACGCGGCGCGCACGGCGTTCCTGACGCGGTCGGCGGATTATGTGCATCACGAGGACCCGACGCGGCTGGTGACGGCGGCTCTGCTGGTGCGCGGGGACTTGAAGACGAAGTACATCGACGACCCGCTGGGCAAGGCGCTGGATGTGATTGGGTTCAACGAGTACATCGGATGGTACGAGGGGACGCCCGAAAACGCCGATGCGACCGAGTGGAAGATTGCATACGACAAACCGCTGATCGTCAGCGAGTTTGGCGGCGGCGCCAAGGCTGGGCTTCATGGGACGGACGACCAGCGATGGACTGAAGAATATCAGGCCAACCTATATCGACATCAGATCGGGATGCTGAACAAGATACCGCAACTGCGCGGGGAGACGCCGTGGGTGTTGATGGACTTCCGCTCGCCGGTGCGCGAACTGCCGGGGATCCAAGACGGCTTCAACCGCAAGGGGCTGGTCTCCGACCAGGGGAAGAAGAAGGCGGCGTTCTTCGTGCTGCAGAAGGCATACAAGGAGAATGGGCTGGGGCACGCGGAGTAGTTTCAACTGGAGTTTTCGACCAGTGCCGTCGGGCAACTCCCTTCCGAGAAGGAATTACATGTATGACTGACCCGAGGTATCCGATTGGGCCGTTTGAGGTTGGCCCTGCACCGGACTTTGACATGCGACTTAGGCTGCTGTCGCAACTGGCAGAGGCGCCTAGCAGCCCGTGGTTAAAGTCGGCGATTGATGCAGCACAAGACTGGATTCAAAGCGTCTAACGAGTATGGCGATGGGCAAGCGGGAAGATCAGCAAACGCAGGAGCTTTTGTGGATTGCGAA
>Ga0224554_1000014_pt1 | contig 143481 bp, 131 predicted proteins | sample 714S22024metaG_FD_180666 | JGI IMG/M metagenome (GOLD analysis project Ga0224554, IMG submission 180666) | Peat soil microbial communities from Stordalen Mire, Sweden - 717 S2 20-24 | ecosystem: Environmental > Terrestrial > Soil > Wetlands > Peat | place: Sweden: Norrbotten County, Stordalen... | reverse complement strand
TTTCACAAACAGGCATGGGGGGGTGGGTCGGAATTGATGGGGGGGTGGGGTCGGAATTGATGGGGGGGTGGGTAAAAAGCATGGAAAAGGGACCAGGGAAAAGGGAACAGAAAACAGAGACCGGAGAGGCAGGGGGGAGGGGGTGGGGTAGAAAGACAGGGGGGGTGGGGACAGGCAGTGGTTAGTGGGTAGTGGTTGGTGGTTAGAAAAATAGTGATTGGTGGGTAATGATTCGTGGTTAGGAAAACAGTGATTGGTGAGTCGTGATTCGTGGTTAGAAGGGCAGAGACTTTGCGCAGCCGGTAGCGTGTAGCCGGTAGCCTGTGGCCGGTGAGTCCCTGGGGTGGGGCGAGGACCCTTCGACTCCGCTCAGGGCAGGCTCCCGCACGACTGTCCGGCGGGTGAGGGATGCGCGCGAGTTGGAGAGAGGAGTTCGCCATACTGGTCTAATTGTGCGCCAAGTGGGGCTAATTATCGGCGAACTTGACAGAGATCATGGATTAGGGGTCAGAGATCAGAAAAGGAAGGACTTAAGGCGGAGATGGCGGGGTTGTTTGGGCGGCGGAGGGCTTGACACGCGAAGACAATGCTCGGTGCTCAGCGGTCAGAAAAGCGGGCGTCCTTCGAACTGGCTCAGGACGCTCCCGGGGACCGAACGTCACAATCGTCCCTTTGGCGCTCTCAGTGAGCGCTTTGGGCCGTTGGTGCCCGCCAATTCAAGCGTTTTGCTTGACGACCGCAGATTCCTTAGGTATGTTATGTGCGTTATGTAATGTTATACAGGCGGTGGCCCATGTCTGTGGGAAAATCCGGCAGAATCGTTTTGGAAGTCGAGCCAGAATTGAAAAAGCGGCTCTATTCGACGCTTGCTCTTGAGAACAAAACGCTCAAGGAGTGGTTCATACTAACAGCCAACGATCACATTCGTTCGCATCAACAGCCAAGCATTTTCGAGCCTTTGAAGCGAGGGCCTCAGCAATGAACTTCATCGTAAACGAGAGCGCGCAGAAGCTTCGGGGCGGCTACTATACACCGCTAGACCTTGCCACTTACATCACTCGTTGGGCGCTAGGAGGCACCCCGAAGACGCTACTTGAGCCTAGCTGCGGCGACGGCATTTTTGTCCAGGCTCTCAGCGAAGTTGGCTTCTCTAAATCGCTATCATTCACTGGATTTGAGATTTTGGAGGCGGAGGCGTCTAAGGCACGTGATCGTTGCCGGAATCAACGTCTACTCAATTGGTCTATTCAAGGAGAAGATTTTCTTGGCTGGGCGATTGGCGAAATGTTAGGAAGACGGGCAAACTTTGACGCCGCTATCGGGAATCCGCCCTTTATTCGCTACCAGTATTTGGCGCAGGAGGCGCAGGGGAAGGCTGAGGCAATTTTCAAAATACTTGGCTTGCCTTTCACTAAGCATACGAATGCCTGGGTGCCGTTTGTCCTAGCGTCCATGGCCCTTCTAAAGCCTGGTGGAAGGCTGGGCATGATTGTTCCATCCGAGATCATTCACGTTGCTCATGCTCAGTCGCTTAGGACGTTCCTTGGAACATCGTGCAGTCGGCTGATGATTATCGACCCGGAAGAAATATGGTCCGATGGAACATTGCAGGGCGCTGTGATTTTGTTTGCAGAAAAAAAGAAAACTCCGACAGATCACAGCGACGGCCTGGGAATTATAAGAGTTAGCGGTCGTGAGTTTCTGAATGATGACCCTGGCAATCTGTTCAACGTCACCGGAAGAATGAACGGGAAAACCGTAGAAGGGAAGTGGACCCGTGCGCTGCTCACGACAAGCGAACGGGCCTTGTTGGATGAGCTTTGCGAACGGCCCGATGTTCATCGCTTTGATCAAATTGCTGAAGTTGATGTTGGGATCGTAACCGGGGCAAACAAGTTCTTTCTCGTGCCGGACGAAACCGTCCAGCAATTCAAATTGCAAGCGTTCGCGCACCCTATGTTTGGGCGGAGCGAGCATTGTCCGGGCGTGATTTATGACGAGCAACAGCATCGAGAAAACGCCCGCGTTGGCAATCCGACAAATTTCATTTGGTTTCAGAAGGAGGCTGTGAGGTTAAGTAAGCCCGTGCTCGAATATATCCAGCTTGGCGAATCTCAAAGCCTTCAGACGCGGTACAAGTGCCGGATTAGAACTCCGTGGTATGCCGTGCCGTCTGTCTATACAACAAAAATTGGAATGCTCAAGCGTTCACATGATACGCCGCGCTTAATCTATAACCGGCTCGGAGCCTTCACCACGGATACGGCCTATCGAATCAAAACGACCGTTTCCCAGCCGGAGAAGCTGGTCTATTGTTTTCTGAATGCACTGACGGCTTTGAGTGCCGAGCTTGAAGGGAGGCATTACGGAGGAGGTGTCCTAGAGCTAGTACCAACAGAAATAGAGAAACTGCTTGTGCCAATACCCCTATCTGTTCGCCCTGAAATCAGGAAGCTGGATACGCTAGTGCGCCAATCGAATGTGGCAACAGTTCTTGAGGATCAGAATAGGAAAATCCTGGGCGCGATGGGCATAGCTAGATCAAATCAAGATTCGCTTCTGGCTGCGTGGCTCCGCTTGAAAAATCGCCGACAGCGTCTCACGGAAGAGGATGCCGAAGGAGACTAGTCGATTTCAATCGTAAATTCTGGCGGGATCGTATCCTTGCGATAGAGGTAAAGGATACGGCCCAGCAAATCGCGCTTGGCTACGTATTGCTTGGCATCGCCCCAATGCAGTTGGGTCATGAAGTTTTTCTGCTTGTAGCTCGTGGAGTTTTTATCGGTGAGGTGGGATAGCTTCAAGTTGAACACGCCATAATTAAGGTTCTTGACCACCAATTCAAAGTTTGCATGCGCCCGTTCCCATTTCTTCGGCGGCGGGTCCGGCGTCCAGGTCAAATGGGCAAAAACTTCGTCTCGGAAGTAGTGCCGGTGGTCGATCTTGTCGTCGTCGAGTGCGCCTTTCTTCAGGCCCATTGAGCCAGTCGCAGCCGTGTTTGGGCCAGTCGGGATGTTGAGGTCACGTTCACTAAGCGCCTTACTCTGCCAAACCAAATATCTGACAGCCGACACCGGGGGCAAGGGAACAGCAGGGACGGCCTTCGCCGGCTTCGTGGGCTTTGTGGCAGGGGCGCCCTTAACAACTCGAACCTTGACCGGGGGCGCGGAGAAGTTCAACTTCATGCGCCGGAGATCGTCGCGCTCGCCCTTCTTTACACTGCTCGTAGCAGACGGAGCGGGAATCAGTGTCTCATCGGCGAGACGGCCTGATTCAAAAAGCTCGTCTGCATGAGTGTTGTCTTTGATCAAAAAGACGTGCTTCGGGTGGATTTTGAGCATCTCCGCGAAAGCATCCATCACTTCATCGCGGAATTTCTTGTCCGCCGCGTTGGTGAGGTCGAGGTTCACGCGGGTACTTACTTCAATGTTATTGTGTAGGCCGCCGAAGGTAAGGTTCGCGCTGCCAACAATGACCGCTGCCTTGCTCGCGCTGGCGGCCAAGTAAAGCTTGGGGTGAAAGAGAATATTGCGGGAGCCAGTGTCAACGGCATATAGCTTCACTTTCATCGCCAAGAGACGCTTCACGGCCTGAATTGAAGTAATGTCGTTTCGGATGCCGACGAAGAAGCGGGCCATTGGGGCGAGTGGTTTGATCGCGGCTTCCACCGCATTAAGGCCGGGCTCGCGAACGAATGCAACGCTTACGAGGACTTCTGTTGGGTTGGGCAGGGCCAGCAACGCGCCTTGAGGGCCTTGGCGTGGTTCGCGGTCGTGACGGCTTGGAGGATGAAATCGAGTTCAGCCATTATAGGGCGCGGGTGAAGTTAGTCCTGATCCACCCTTCTACGATGGCAGATTACCAGCTCAATTTGGGCTTTGGGGTTGGCTTCGTTGATTCCACGCGAGTCTTGAGTCGGTCGGCTGCGGCCTCTTTCCGGAAGTTCCCAGGTTTCAGTGGAACGCGGATTTAATTGAATGAGTTCCCTTAAGAGCCGACTGGGTCGGGCATCCCGGCCTTAGTCTTTGATGCCTCGAAGCAGGAGGAAATTACCTATGACCTTTGGCCCGATCCCGTTCACCGGCAAGAGCAAATTGCGAATTTCTTCAGGATCATTACTCAAGATTACTTCTACGCACGACGCAATTCCTTTTGAGTGCAAGGCTACACCTAGGGAGACCAGCCGCATAGCGAAGAGCAGGGTCATGAAAGATCCCCGGTCGACACCGTTCGTTTTGAGCCTCTCCACGACCTCTTCAGGCTGCAAGTTGCACAGCATCTCCGGATCAAGAACTTCAGCTCTGCGGAGAAGTGGAAGAAGTGCGTAGGTTTTCTCTAGAGAATACTGATTAACCGCTAAGATCGAAACGATCAAATCCTCCCAAATTTCCCCGGGATTGCTACGCGTCTCTCGGATCTTCTTTGACATCTCACCTACGACTCCTATCGCTGCCAGCTTGTCAGATTGTACCGCCGAAGCGCCACTCAACTTGCGAGCCTACTTGATTCGCTGAGGGCGCGGGGTCTTCGGACCAGACCGGGGCAAAGGGACAACGGGGAACAGGGAACAGAGACGCCGCTAACGGCTACCAGCCCACTTGGCGCTGGCTGTGAGACGCTATCAGAATGGGGTTCTTCGCGTCTCTTACACTAGCGGCACACCTCAAGCCCTTCATCCCTCCCGAAGGAGAGTAATGGCAACAACCACGCAGCTCGCGCCCAGTTCCACCCGTTCCCGATTCAAAACCGTTCTCTGGATTTCGCTGGGTCTCACGGCGTTCTTTGTCTTTATCACTTCAGAAGTACTTCTCGTCGCCGACTATCCCATGTACCACGCGTACCGTCTGCAGGTCATCGCGGACCGCCAACTCCTGATCCCGCATGTGCTGGCCGGAGTGATCGCTCTCGTGGCTGGCCCGATACAGTTCTGGACGCGCTTTCGCGAGCGCCACTTGAAACTGCATCGCGTCCTCGGCCGCGTCTATGTTGGCTGCGTGTTTATCGGCGCGTTTACCGGGATCGCTCTCGCCAACGGCCGGCCCGGCTTGCCCGGAACTGCAATGCAGGCTGGCGCCTGGATCGTCTGCACTACCGCAGCCTTTATGACCGCGCGCAACCGCCAGATCGTCGTGCATCGCCAGTGGATGGCCCGTTCCTACGCGGTGACGTTTACCTTCGTTTCCAGCCGCGTGCTCAATCTGTGGCCGCGCTACTGGAGCCATCTTGGCGACACCTTTGCCGCCGTCGGCGTAATCGCCTTTACGCTGGCTTCGCTGCTTCTCGTCGACCTCGGGCTCAACTGGCGCGAGCTCACCACGCGTCGTGCGTGAGGTTCGGCCAGCAGGCCATGAGATTTTCAGGGGATCGTCATCAACGCGAGCGATACACCTCTCGCTTTTGAGATGTGGCTTCAAAAAAAATGTCCTATTTCCCGAAACTGGTCCCCTCCAGCTCCGAGCTGACCACAGGACCGAAGCCACTCATCTGTCCAACTACCCTCATCACTGCGGGCTTGTCGCCCTCGAGGACCCACACCATCACATCTTTCGGCTGAACGCCGAACAGCGTCGCAAGCATGCCCAGGATGCCACCCAACTCCGGATGGATGCGAAACACCGTCGCTTTAAGGGTCTGTCCTGACTTGTGAAACGGCTGCTCGCCCTCCGGCGAGATCACGATCCGAATCAATCGCCCCCCGAAGACTGGCGCGAGTATACCCATCCGAAACGGCGCCGTATTGGGCGGCACATTCACAAGCAACGTTCCAACGATCCCATTCGCCAGGTCATCCGGCAGGTCGATGTGCGCGCTCTCGACGTGTATCTTGCCATCCTTGTCCGTTGTGCGGCTGGTCGCCATGCCGGTAGCGGCTTCCACCGTAAGGTCGACGGGCATCGCAAAGAATGGCCCGTTCTGTATGTGATGGTTGCGCACGAGCCGAAACGTGCCCTGCTGCGTGTACGTCGTGGTCTCATCATCAATCGACCCGTCCACAAAGCGATAGGTCAGGCGCATCGTCACTTCATCGCCTTGCACGGTCTCAGTAAACTCAGCCCGGGCGATGATCTTTCCGGCCTCGGAGCGCGCCACCATAGACGCGCGCCGGGGGAGTTGGATATGTGTCACTGGAATTGGTTCTGCCGGCGCTGCTGTGGCCAACGTTATTGTGAAAAACGCGGCCAAAATGAATTTGCTTGGCTCCATCCAATGCCTCGTTCTAACGATCAGCCGTATGAAATGGTAATTGTGCGGCAAATGGCCGACAACAAGAATGTGCGTCTCACATCCAGCGCCCCAAACACAAACGTCCCGGCCGCGCCTGCTGTCGCGGGTCTGGGAGCATCTGCCCGACGAAGACGATGAATGCGTCATGCACATCGCACTCGGGTACGGCAGTGGCGATGCGGTTCAGGTAAGCCATAGTCACGCGCGATAGGTCCTCAGCTCGTATCATAGGGTTAGACGTCGCGTGTGTGTCCTGGGGAAGCTGGACCACGAAGAGGCGACGATCCGGCGACAGTCGACTTTCCCATTGGCGGAGATGTTTCAGGCCAATCAATGATCCGATTGGCAATTTTGGCGCAGTTACCAGCGCACCACGAACAATCTCGCTGACACAAAGATCGGGCAGAGCAGGCTATGGCTCACAATTCACTCCTACGCCCCGTCAAACACATGCGCCCGTGGTTTGGATTTTGAATTGCACCGCTATCCAAATGAAGCATTCGTCATGATGAAGCATTCGGCATGTAGCAGCGATCAGGAGCGGTACAATTCAGCGTGCCGGATCCGAAAAAGGAGATTCCAGTTAGAACGTCCAATCTGAATCGGATTCCGTTGCACGACGAAGTTCTCATCATCGGTGGTGGTGTGGCAGGCTGTGCCGCTTCGATCGCGCTCGCCCGCAAGGGACGAGGCGTTACGCTGATCGAACGCGAGCCCACACCGCGCCACAAGGTCTGCGGAGAGTTCCTAAGCGGTGAGGCCCTTGAGGACCTGCACGCGCTTGGGATTGACGTGGCATCGCTTGGCGCGGTGCCGATCGACTATGTTCGCCTGGCCGCAGCCAGGCGCGCAGCGGAGGCTCCGTTGCCATTTCCCGCGGCATCGCTCACGCGCAAGGCGCTGGATACAGCGCTCATCGCCGAGGCTATCGCCGCGGGAGTAAGTGTGGAGCGCGGCCGTAGTGTGCAGGCGCTGGGTCGCACGGCAAGCAACGCGTGGCAAGCTACGCTCGACGACGGCACCACGTATGAAGCGCCAACGGTTTTTCTCGCGACAGGAAAGCACGATCTCCGCGGTTACAAGCGTCCCGAGGATCCGGAGCGATGGGTCGCGTTTAAGATGTATTTTCGCCTGGCGCGCGCGCAGGCCGCCGAGTTGGCGCGCGCGTCTGAGCTAATGCTCTTCCCCGGAGGCTATGGTGGAATCCAGCCGGTTGAAGGCGGAATTGCAAACCTCTGCTGGGTGGTGCAACAGCGGCATCTGGCACGTGTGGGCAATCGCTGGGAGAATTTCCTGGCGAAGATGCAGCAGGACTGTCCACACCTCGCTATGAGGCTTGCCGGTGCGGAGCCGTTGCTGGCCAAGCCGATCGCCATCACTCATATCCCTTACGGTTACATCCGCCGCACAACGGAGAATGGGCTCTACTGCATCGGGGATCAGGCAGCTGTGATCCCCTCGTTCACCGGAGATGGCATATCCATCGCGCTGCATACCGCCCGTTGTGCCGTCGCCGCCTATCTTGCAGCGGAGCCGGCACCGGTCTTCCAGGCTAAACTGCGGTCCGCACTGCTGGCCCAAATGCGCCTTGCCGAGTTTGCCGCCGATGGCTTGAACAACGCACTCGCACGCGTTGCATTACCGTTTTGCCTCAGGGTCTGGCCCGGTGTGATGCGCGTGACGGCGAGACTGACACGCGTGGCCCAGCACGCCTCTGTCGCTCAGGCTGCAGTCGCCAGCTAAATCCGAACATGCGAAATGCCACAACTCTACGCCCCGGTAACTCTGTGTAGTCATCCCCCAGGAGAGATGCAATGAAATTCTTCGCAGCCTTCGCCCTCGCTGGCCTACTCGCTCCAGCCGCGCTCGCCCAGCATCAGACCTTCGTCGTAAATCCCGACGCCAGCGGGGTGAACATGACGCTGAATACAACCCACGAGCTCGTTAACGGCACTTTTCACGTCCAATCCGGATCGATTGAGTTTGACCGCAGCGCTCCCAGGATGTCTGGCTCGGTCGTTGTCCTCGCCGGCAGCGGCAAGACCGGCAATGACAGTCGTGACAAGAAGATGTACAGGGACATCCTTGAGGTCGAACAGCACACAACAGTTTCGTTTGAGCCGAAGACCTATACCGGCGCCATCGCCCCTTCAGGCGACTCGACCATCCAGGTAACCGGAATCTTTACCCTGCTGGGCGCACCTCATGAAATCACCGTCCCCATGCTGGTACATCTCGATGGCGCCAGCGCAACTGCAAAGGCCCATTTTGTGGTGCCTTACGTCCAATGGGGACTCAAGAATCCAAGCTTTATGGTTTGGAAAGCGGATAACGATGTCGCGATCGACCTCAATCTTGTTGGCGCGATTTCAAAGTAGCCTGCGGTTGTTATCGCGGGTGGTCTGACGACTTGTGGTGTACGGAGGGTGTTGGGTTGCGACGCCGGCAAGACGAAGTTCAATTCGGCTTATGGAACGCGATTCCTGGCACGCAGGTTCGGCAGCGTCAGAGGCCGGCTAGGCGAAGTGCGTGGCCCACGCTGCGACCCATCCCAGAGTGAGCGTCTGCCACGGCGCCCAGAAATACTAGCGTGGCGGCGGTTGATTACGGTTGGCTTCGAGTGAGGTTCGGCTGTCGGGAAGTTTCCAGCGGCGCGCCTGGATGATGAAACCGGCAAGTAGGCCCAGACCGACGATCCAGGCCGCGATGTAGACGGACAAGAAATGAGGGCCGTTCGGGTTCATCAGCAGGACGGGCGCCGTAACGATGGCGCCCAAGAGCGCCAGGAAGCCGAGCGTCAAGGCGAATTTCGACCAGCTCCACGTGTCGGCCTGCTGCGCTTTGCGGATACCGGCGACAGCCATGCAGACGATTAGCACGACGAATCCGAGCCAATACATATTCAATACGCTTTCTGGTGACGATTACTGTCCGGGCTGATTACTTTGCGCGGATGGTTGCGCGGAACGGGCGGCCAGTGCGGCAGCACGATGCTTCATCCACCATTTGATTTCCCACACGAACATCGCGATGGCGACAATTCCGTCGATCGCAACGGTCGCAATGAGCACCCATTTGTACTGCGGATGATTTTGGTAAAGAACGGCGGCGGCCACCGCAGTGCCGTAGAGGAAAACCACGAATCCTATAGCGACAATATAGTCGCCGGCGGACAGTTTCATTCCCTGGCGTGAGTAATGACGCAGGACGACAACGTCCCAGCAAACTTTGAAGATCTCGAACATCCGATTGATCTCCCGATTTGAAGATTGGTCAAAAGGCCCGGAGTTGCCCTGGCGCGGCGAACGAGTAGAAGGCGACCGCATGATTGGAGGCCATCAAGAAAGCCGAAGGATTGGCGCGCCCGGCGAAAGACTCGATCCTTCGCCAGAAACTCATTCCGGCGTCCCGTTGCCGTGGACCTGCGTGGTTGGCGACCAGTTTCCGCCGAGGACGCCGTTCGGATTGGAGTTCGGAACGTCGGTCTGGTACCACTGAGTCCCGTTGGTCCAGGTCTGCGAAAAGCCGGCGGAAACCTTGGTGGTGCTTCCGTCGGGGTTCATCACGGTTTCCTGGTCCAGCGAGTAGTCCACCCAGTCGGAGGCAGCCGTGCTTTGCGCATTCATCGACGCGTTAGCGTTGTTCATCGCGCTTTCGAACTGCGACTCCTGCTGCTGCATGAAGGCCTGGTGCTCGGCCGCCGAGCGCTGTATGATCTGTTGGAACTGCTGATAGATCATCTGGCTCTCCCGTTGTTCCTGAGCTGTCAAATTAATCTCCGCCTGCCGGGCCTGCTGCTGTTGGCGTTGCAGGGCTGCCTGCGTCCACTGCGGTGAGTTCACGCCGTGGGGCAGGTTGTTCGTGTCTACCAACTGCACCAACGCGTCGAGCCGGCCCTGGGGCGCTGAGAGAACATCGACCCTGGCCCAGCATGTTCCCCCGGGGCTGCTCGCATTGGTACTCACCGAGCACTCCACAACGGTTCGCAGCCGCTCCTCCACCACGAACGACCCATTCACCACTTCAATCCGCAGCGCCGCCGTGTCGGCCGTATTGTTGTTCCGCATGGCCGGTGGCGCATTGCTGTAAAGCTGATTCTTCTGCGCGGCCTGCGCCTGCGCCCACTGCGAATACGCCGACGGCACTGTCATCGGCCCCACGACGTGCACACCGCCCTGGATGGATCCGAGGTAATACTGCAGGAGGGCGGCCGCCGAAACCGCACCGGAGAGATTGGCACAGCCGGCGTTAAAGGTGGCTCTCACGTTGGGGTGCCACTGCCAGCCGATCACCGGCTCGATGCGCATCTGCATTAATGCATCGGGCGAGTAGGCTCGGAAGACGGGCCACGGCGAAAACGTGCAAGCGCTGATCATGGTGATGCCTTGCAGCTTCCACCCGGCGGGGATGGTCAGGGTTGCCGAGGGCATGTTGTTCAAGGATGGATCAGTGATGGTGGCCGTCGTGAATTGATTGGGCAGCGGCGAGGCGGAGACGTAAGTCGGAGTGCCGGGCTTGCCGCCGGTTTGCGCGCCAGAGCTACCACCCTCGGCCACAGGGGCCGTCGCACTTTGAGACGGCTTGCAGCCCGCCAGCAAAACTGTCATTGCGCAGAACACGACAATACTCCGCCCCAACTTGCTCATATACGGGAATCTCCTTCTCGGTACCGAGTCACTGGATTGTATCGTTCATGAGACGGGTTGCGACACAGGAAACCGACATTTGCAGGTAAAGTCCGTCCAATGGGGACCGCGCCCGGGGAATAGAGTTGGGGGTTGTTAGGAATTAACCAGAGTCAGAAATTATCTGGCGGGTGCTTGCTTTCAAAGGGCAAATCATGACAACCTTGTAAGAAGTGCGCGAGTTCTTGAAACGGAGGAGCACCTAAATCCCCATGCCAATACAAACGACTGAGAAGATCTGGCGCAACGGGAACCTGATTGACTGGGATCAAGCCAAGATTCACGTGATGAGCCACGTGATTCACTACGGTTCGAGCGTGTTCGAGGGAGTGCGCTGCTACGGGCAGCCGCAGGGGTCGGCGGTTTTCCGGCTGCCGGAGCACATGCAGCGACTGCTGGATTCGGCCAAGATCTACCGGATGGAGATTCCGTTCACGCTGGAGGAGCTGTGCGCTGGAGTGGTGGATACGATTGAGGCGAACGGAGTGGCGCCGTGCTACATCCGGCCGATCGCGCTGCGCGGGTACGGAGAGATCGGCGTGAACCCGAAGGGGTCGCCAATCGACGTGTACATTGCGAATTTTCCGTGGGGCAAATATCTCGCGGGGCACGGCGGCGCGGATGTGTGCATTTCAAGCTGGAACCGGCTGGCGCCTAACACGATGCCGGCACTGGCCAAAGCGGGCGCGAATTACATGAACTCGCAGCTCATCAAGATGGAGGCAGATGCTAACGGCTACCAGGAAGGGATCGCGCTGGACGTGAATGGCCTGGTGAGCGAAGGATCGGGCGAGAATGTTTTTGTGGTGCGCAACGGCGTGCTGTTTACGCCGCCGCTGGGGAATTCGGCGCTGTCGGGGATTACGCGCGACAGCGTGCTGACGATCGCGCGGCACCTGGGCTTCACGGTGACCGAGCAGGCGATTCCGCGGGAGCTCTTGTACATCGCGGACGAGGTGTTCTTTACAGGAACGGCCGCGGAAGTGCAGGGGATCCGGTCGATCGACCGCATCGTGATCGGCGACGGGAAGCCAGGCGAGATTACGAAGAAGATCGCGGACGAGTTTTACGGGATCGCCAACGGGCTGAAGCCGGACAAGTTTGGCTGGCTGACACCGGTGAAGGTGGACGCGAGCGAAGAGGTGACGGCGTAGAAGCAGCCATTGGCTGTTAGCTAGAAGCGAAGACGAAAAGCCCTTCGGCGTTCGCCGAGGGGCTTTTTGCTTATTTGAGACGCGACTGCGTTGGGCGGAGGTGTGCGGCGGAACGTGCGCATCTCAGACCCCGTGCGTGGCCGGGCAGCGCCCGGCAATTATGATGAATCGGAGAGCTGTTCAGAGCCAGCGTTGGGGCCACATTGGAGCCGCACTCGGGCCGCGTGAGCAGCGGAGCGTCGCATTGCCGCGGGAAGGGAAGAGGACAGAGCCGTGAAGCCCGACATGAAAGTCTCGTTTGCCGGACTGGAGCTGACGAACCCGGTCATAGCCGCCAGCGGGACCTTTGGATATGGGATTGAGTTTGAAGAGATTGTCTCGCTGGAGAAGCTGGGCGCGATCGTGACCAAGGGGATCTCGCTGGAGCCGATGGCGGGCCACGCGCCGCCACGCATTGTGCAAACGGCGGCGGGGATGCTGAATGCGATTGGCCTGCAGAATTTGGGCGTGGAAGATTTCCTCGAGCGGAAGCTGCCGCCGATGAGCCGTCACCCGAAGTGCAAGGTGATCGTGAACGTGTTCGGGCACACGACGAACGAGTACGTCGGGGTGATCGACCGGCTAAACGACGCGGAGGGGATTTCGGCATACGAATTGAACGCATCGTGCCCGAACGTGCAAGCGGGCGGAATGGCATTCGGGACCGATCCGTATTCGCTGGAAGAGCTGGTGGAGCGGACGAAGAGAGTGGCCATTCATCCGCTCATTGTGAAGCTCTCGCCGAATGTGACATCCATCGGACACATGGCGCGAGTGGCGGCGGAAGCGGGCGCGGACGCAGTGAGCCTGGTGAATACGTTTCTGGCAATGTCCATCGATGCGGAGACGCGGCGGCCGCGGCTCAGCAATGTGTCGGGAGGACTGTCGGGGCCGGCGATCAAGCCGATTGCGTTGCGCATGGTGTACGGCGTGGCGCGGGCGGTGAACATTCCAATTCTGGGGATCGGCGGGATCGTCACGGCGGAAGACGCGGTGGAGTTCATGCTGGCCGGGGCGACGGCGGTGCAGGTGGGAACGGCGAGTTACGCCGATCCGCGCGCGACGGAGCGGCTGGCGAAGGGGCTGGAATCGTGGTGCAAGAGCCACGATGTGGAGAAGGTGGCGAGTTTGACGGGGGCGATGGAATTGCCACGCAGGTGAGGCCGTTCACTGAGCGTCTTTTCTCACCGGAAGTTCGCTTCAACGATCTCTTCCACCCGCCTCAACCACGCAACGCGCTGCTCTGGCGAGCTTGTGACGATAACGCTAAAGGTCTCCCGAACCACATTCTTCACGCCGCAGAACTCCAGAATGCATTTCTTCCAGAGTCTTTCGAGCGGGTTCCCGAACAGTTGCATCTCGCGCTCCGGCGGAGTATTGGACGTATTAAATACAATTGCCGTTTCTGCCCTCAACAGGCCGACCGGCACTCCTTCGCCGCTGTCGCCTTCCAGGAATCGGTAGGCCACGCCGGGACGGAAGACCCGATCGATCCATCCCTTCATCGCTGCTGGCGGCTGGCCCCACCAGTTGGGATGAACAATGACCAATCCATCCGAGCGTTGCAATTCCTCACAGAAAGGAGCCAAATCAACGCCCGGGGCCGCGTTCGTGTCCAACTCGGAGGCAGGCAGCAGCGGGTCGAATCCCTCCCGGTAAAGGTCGTGGAACCAAACGCCATGCCCGCTGCGCTCAAGTCTGCGGCAAGCAGCATGGGCGATTGCATGGTTGAAACTGCGCCGGTCAGGATGCGCAAGAATGACTGAGATTTGCACGGGAAAGCGTCAGCATAGCACGGCTGCTCCAGGGCGGCCAAGCGGCCCCGAGGCTAGGGAGTATGTCGTCCTTGGAGAAGGAAGCAGAGCGCGAGTCATTGACTGGCTGCTTGCCGTTCTTTGCTAGAGGCGCTTAATGAAGGCGAGGGCCTCGGCGAGTTGGGGGAAGCGGGATTCGTCGGCTTTGAATTCAGGAGGGTGAACGCAGCGGCGCAGGCCACGGGTCCTGACGGGGTGCTTGAGGTGGAGCATCTCGTGGTAGAGCAGGTACTCGATGGCGTAGCGAGGGCTGGAGGGGCGGTCGAAGACGCGGCTGACCACGATGGTGTTGTGGGCGGCGTCGTAGTGGCCGAGAGAACGCTTGGCGTGATGCTCGCTCCAGGTGAGGTCGGGGCGGCCGAGCAGCCCGCCGAAGAAGCGTGTGTTCAGCGAGTCAAAAACCTCTTCAAGATTGAAGTAGCGGCCCTCGGGGCCAAAGTAGCGCTTGCTGCCGCGAGCCGTGCGGACGAGCTCGGTTTGGCGCGTGACGGCGGCTGAAGATGCGAAACGCTTGTAGCGCAGATTGTGCGCCCGGTCGATGGGCCTGCGGTAGAGTTTGGCCAGGAGAATGTGGGCGATGGCGTGGAGGACGGATTCAGGCGCGCCTTCGAGAAGATCGGAGAGGCTGGCGTGGATTTGGCCCTGGCGAAGGCGAATGGTGGTGTTGAGCGAAGTGAAGCGCCGGAAGCGCACGTGAATGGGCGGCATGGGCGCGCGCGGACGGAGGGCGCGGTACTCGAGTTCGAAAATGGAGATAGGGTCTGAGATAGGGTCGAGGGCCACCAAATCGGAGGGTAGCAGAAAGCATCTCCTAGCTTCTAGCTCCTAGCTCATGCATTATTTCGGTTCGTAGCGGTCCTGATTCTTCTCGTCGGGGTGGGCTTTGAAGTAGGCCTCCTGGTCGGCGGTGATTTGCTTTGCAGAGTCGGAGAGATCGCGGATGCTGTCGAACGCCTCTTTGAGCGAAAGCTCGAAGCCGGGCTCGCTGGGCAGGCCGTGCAGGACCGATTGCCATCGCGCAATTCCTTCGTTGAGCTCCTTGAGCGACTTGCGGATGTCGGCCTTGCGCTCGGAGTACACGTCGAGGTTGTCGTCGAGCTCGTCGATGAGGGCGGCGAAGTCTTTCAGCTCGCCATTGAGGCGCTGGATGCGCGCGATAGTACGCGCGCGGGTTGTGAGTCCCTTGATGGTGTCGGAGTGGTCGTCGAGGAATTTGACGTAAAGGCCGACGCGGGCGATGGGAGTGTCGCCGAGTTCGGCGATCTGATCCTGCTGGGCCTCAGTCAGCGGCTCGCGCTTATCCTTTTGTGCGGCGAGCGGCGCGGCGATAAGCAACGAGAAAAAGATGGCGGCGAAGGTGCGCATGGCGGAAGGACTCCGATGAGATTATTCAAGCATAGGACCATGGGGCGTGGATCGGGAGTCGTGAACTGTGAACATGTGAAAAGTTGAGGAAGTGAAAAGTGAAGAACCGAAGGAGTGAAAAGGTGAAGAAGTGAAGAAGTGAGCAGGGAGCGGCGGGCCGTGGGTCGTGAATTGTGGATCGTGAACAGTGGTTTAGGGCATCTAGACGCGGAGCTGCTGCCATGGCTCATTTGCATGAGACGCGCAGGGGAAGGCCAGGTTAGAGGGATGAGCCGATGCGCGACAGGACAGGCGAACTATTTACCGCGGAAGACCTCTAATAAAGCTGCGTTCTTTGCGTCGGTGACCTGGGCGAGAGTTTGCTCGACCAGAGGGCGATCGTCGACGCTGCTGGCTTGAAGCATTTCACTCAGGCGGAAGGCGGTCTGGCTGAGCATGAGCTCAGCGTGCTTGAGGCGCTTGTCGTTATCGGAAACGTTGAGGTGGATCTTCTTCGCGATCCGCTGAATCTGCTGGAGCAAGCCGGAGGCCCTGGACACGTTGCCGGCCTGGTACTGGCGGATGCTCATCTCTGTCATCTGTTGCACGAGCTGGGCATAGAGGAAGCATTGTTCGCGCGGCTGGGCCTGGTTGGCCCGGACCTCGAGCGCATCAAGTATCTGCTGATCGGGAAGGGAGCTGTCAGAGGCGGCAGCGTGAATAAAGCCAACGTTCAAGCTGAGGGTGAGGAACACGGCGATGGGAACCACAGTCCGCATAGGGGAACACCTCTGACGCGGTTCTGCCCCGAATTGTGACTATAGTAGCCGCATTTTGCAGCGAACCGCAAGGAATAAGATGCGAGATTTTGATGTGGCGAATAACGCAGGCACCAAGAAAGAACGAATTCCGGGAAACGAGGGTGCGTCCAGGGAGGGGTCGGGAAGGGGATGAGGGCTATTTTTCGAGGATTTGAAGCCGCTGGCGGGCCTGCCACTCCTGGTTGGGATACTTGCCCGCGGAGGCATCCAGGAAGCGGTGATAGTATGCGACGGCCTGGGTCTTCTGGTGGAGAGAGTCGTAGGCGGTAGCCCAAAGAAAGAGGGTTGAGGCGTTCTCCGGCAGGTAGCGGGAGCGCATGGCCAGCGCGTGGAGGGTGACGTCGGGATGGCCGGTTTTGGAGGCGGTAAAAGCCAGGCCGGTCCAGCCGTCGACGTTGGCGGAGTCGAGTTGAGTGGCCTTGCTGAAGACTGCGTAGGCTTGATCGAGTTGGGCCTCGTGGACGAGGTTCTGGGCGTGGGCGACGAGCAGATATGGATCGTTGGGGGCAGCGGCGAGGAGATGGAGGAAGAGCTGGTCGGAGCCTGCGTAGTCGGCCGCATCGGCGAGGATCGCGGCTAACATCTGCGTGATGGCGGGGTCATCGGGGTGGGAGGCGTGGAGTTTTTGGAGAAGCGGAAGAGCCTCGGCCTTGTCCTGATCGGCAAGCACGGTGGCGAGCTGCGCGGTGAGTGTCGGGTTGTCGGGATCTTTGGCGAGGGCGGCGCGGAGGAGGGTCTCGGCCCCGGGATAGTCCTTGCGCAGGATGAGCAGATGGGCCAGGCCGGCGCTGGCAGGAGCGGAATCGGGCTCTTGATCGAGGACGCGGCGATAGGCGGCTGCGGCGGCGTCGAGCCGACCGGTTCTTTCGGCGAGCTCTGCAGCGAGGAGCGTGTCAGAGGGCGTTTCCGGCGTGAGCTTGAGAGCTTCGAGCAGGTCGTTGGAGGCCGCGGCGGGATCGGAGTCGCGATCGATGCGCGCCAGTGCGCGCCAGGCGCGAGCCTTGAGCACAGGATCGGCCACGCCGGGATCGAGAGTGGTGGCAATGACGAGTTCAGGACGGGCATCGGAGAGCTTGTTCTGGCGGGCGAGGAGCAGGCCGAGAGAGATGTGAGCCTCGAACGAATTGGGGTTGGCGGAGATGGCGCGGCGGTAGAGTGCTGCAGCTTCGTCGAAACGATTCTGCGCGTCGGCAACGTAGCCGGCGTCGAAGAGAGAGCGCGCGTCGGTAGGGTGGACGGCGAGCCAGGGGTCGAGTTTGGCTTCGGCGGTCTTCCAGTCGGATGCGGCGATTGCTGCCTCAGCGGCGGTTAATTCGGCAGGGATGGGCTGCGGAGTCGGGGCTGAGGCTCCATCGGCGGACGCAGGGGTTGAGCTCGCTGGCGGAGGCGTGGAGCCGGTGGAAGACGAAGGGCTCTGGGCGGGGGCTGGCGTTGAGCGGAGAACAAGAGCCGCGAGCAGGGCGAAAAGAGCGAAACGGAACACGAAATCCCTCAAAGACCAGTTTAGCGGGCGAAGCCTGACCAAAACGGCTGAGTGACCGACGCACGGGGTGGGAGGGGGGAATCGGCCACGAATCGTGCGAGCGAGCAAAAGTGAACAGACCAGCACGCGCAAGAAGGTTCAAAGTCAGGCAAGGAGATGTACCATGCCCAAGCAATTTGAAAACCCGGATGCCGCGAAGTTGGAAGACGAGACAGTTGCGGAGGAATCGGCGGACAAGAAGATAGAGCGCGTGGCCGAGAAAGCCGCGAGGAAAAGCACAACGACGGAACAAAAGTACGACGAGGAACACACGATATTTACAAATTAACCGGCATCGCGGGACTTTTCGGTCCGGAACCAGGGGCAGGAAGGAACCAGCACATGCCAGAAAGATCGGGCCAATTCTATGACTATCGAAGTGATGAACCATATCCCGCTCAACTCGGCTTATCTTTGCCAGGACTGCGACGCAGTCGGCAACAGCGCGATGCGATGCCCGGCGTGCGCGTCGGGAGCTCTGATGGGACTGGCGTGTGTGTTTGACCGCAAGGAATGGAACAGGGAGTCGATTCTCGCGATGATTCCAGCACTGGCTACTCGACAGCTATGGATGATGGACTGAGACGATGAGAGCCGGATCGTAAGGGGATTCGGGCAACTGTATGGGCGCGGGCGGCGCTGGGACGCTTGATCCTGCTTGCATAACCATGCAAGAGCAGCGGATAGCGGCGGAGATCAACCAGGGACTCATATCCGCGATTCGTTGTGAATGCAACTTAGAGCTATTGCCCAGCATCTATTTGAAATGCAGGGGTGTGCGGAGGAATATGACGTTTCGATTGTGCGCGCCCTTGCCGACGATCAATCTGCTCGAGGTGAACCTATGAAATTCATCGCCATGCAGCATATCCCCTTGTCGTCTGCTTACCTGTGTCCTGACTGCAACTGCATTGGCAACTGCGCGGAGCATTGCCCAGTGTGCGCATCGCCGATCCTGCTGGCACTCGCCAATGTTCTTGACCGCGAGGTAGAGGACGAATCGATGGAATACGCAGGAAGACCCGCCCTGGCGGCGTAAATTATTTGCAACGGACCGATCGGGCGCTGCACTTATTTGCAGTTGCAGGCGTTCGGCTATCGGCCCATCTTCATTCCCAGGGAAAGTTGCCGCGCAATTTATAATAAAAATGCACGGTTGCGTCCCAAGGCTCGCAGAGAGCACTGTGGCGCGGCCGGAAGATAGTTTGCGGTGCCTTCCCTTTGAACGATGCCATCATTATCCGCGGCGCGCGGACACACAACCTGAAAAATCTCTCTTGCGAGATACCCCACGGGAAGCTGACGGTGATCAGCGGCGTGTCGGGCTCGGGCAAGAGCTCGCTGGCCTTCGACACCATCTATGCCGAGGGGCAGCGGCGGTATGTGGAGTCGCTTTCGGCGTACGCGCGGCAGTTTCTGGAGCGGATTGAGAAGCCGGACGCGGACGAGATCGACGGAATGGCGCCGGCCATCGCCATCAAGCAGAAAAACACGACGCGGAATCCGCGGTCGACGGTAGCGACAGCTACGGAGATCTACGACTACCTGCGGCTGCTGTATGCGCGGTGCGGGGAGGTGCACTGCATTTATTGCGACGGGCTGGTGAAGCGCAACTCGGTGGATGAGGCGGCCGAGGCTGTACTGGCGCTGGGCGAGGGAACGCGGCTGAATGTGCTGTTCCCCGCGATGAGCGCGGCGGGGGCGGAGACGTTGACGGAAGCGAAGGCAGGGAAAGCTGCAGGACATGCGCCGAAAAGTGCGGCGAAATCGAAAGGAGCAGCAAAGGCGGGCGAGGCACTTCATGCGGAGACGGTGAAGGCGCGGTTGGCGGAGCTGCGCGCAAGCGGGTTCAACCGCCTGTGGCAGCAGGGAAGGCTTTTCGAGTTCTCGACACCGGAGTCGCTGATCGATCTGGACCTTTCAGCTCCGGTGTTCGTGCTTTTGGACAGAATTGTCGTCAGTGCTGAGAATCGTCCGCGGATTGTGGACGCCGTGGAGACAGCGTATCGCGAAGCGGGCGAGGTGATCTTCGAGGAGGCACCGCGTCGCACCACGGACGAAGGCCTGTCCGTGGGGACTCCGAATCCACATGATGAGAAGGCGGAGCGCAGACAGCTGCGGTTTTCCGGGGCGTACGAATGCACGAACTGCCATCGGCCGGGACGCGAGCCGGAGCCGCGGCTTTTCAGTTTCAACAATCCGTTTGGGGCGTGCCCGCGGTGCCAGGGATTCGGCAACACCGTGGATTACGATCTGGGCCTGGTGATTCCCGACCAGGGGCTGACGCTTGCGGGCGGCGCAATCGATCCGTGGAACCGGCCAAAGTACCGGCCGTGGTTTGGCGAGCTGCGCAAGCGAGCGGCGGAGTTGGGTGTGCCGCTGGATGTGCCTTGGCGCGAAATGACCGAAGCGGCGCGCGATACCGTGCTGCGTGGCAAGCCCGCAGCGGCGGACAAGGACGGGTTCGCGGGCGTGATGGGGTTCTTTGCGCAACTTGAGCGCAAAAAGTACAAGCTGCACGTGCGGGTGATGCTGAGCAAGTATCGCGGGTATGCAGAGTGCCCGGATTGCCGTGGGCAGAGGTTGAGGGCGGAAGCGCGGGCGGTACGGATTGCGGGGAAGAACATTTGCCAGGCGACGGCGTTGACGATCGCGCAGGCGCAGGAGTTCTTCGACGAGCTGAAGCTCTCGCCGATGCAAGAGGAGATTGCGGGGCCGATTCTGATCGAGGTGCGGCAGCGGCTGAGCTTTCTGGTTGCCGTGGGACTCGAATATCTGACGCTCGACCGGTTGGCGTCGACTTTGAGCGGCGGCGAGGCGCAGCGGATTCAGCTGGCGACTTCGCTGGGATCGCGGCTGGTGGGAGCGTTGTATGTGCTGGACGAGCCGTCGATCGGGCTGCATACGCGCGACACGGCGCGATTGATTCATATTCTCGAAGAGCTGCGCGACCTGGGAAACACGATTTTGGTGGTGGAGCATGACGCCGACATTCTGCGCGCGGCGGATCATCTGCTCGACCTGGGGCCGGGCGCGGGCGAGTTCGGCGGTAGATTGCTGGCGGAAGGCGTGTTGGCGGAGATCGAGGCGAATCCGGCGTCGCTGACGGGGCGCTATTTGAGCGGGAAGATTTCGATTCCCGTGCCTACGCGGAGGCGCGCGCCGGGACGCGAGAAGCTGGTGTTGCGCGGGGCGCGTGCAAACAATCTGCATGGGCTGGATGTGGAGATTCCGCTGGGAATGCTGGTCGCGGTGACGGGGGTTTCCGGCTCGGGCAAATCGACGCTGGTGCACCAGGTGTTGTATCGCGCGGTCGCGCGCGCGCTGGGACAGAGCGATGGCAGCGATCCTTCGGGAGTGTTCAGTTCGTTGAGCGGCGTGGAGCGATTGAACGACGTGGTGCTGGTGGACCAAACGCCGATCGGGCGAACTCCTCGATCGAATCCAATTACGTACATCAAGGGATTCGACCTGGTGCGCGAGCTGTTTGCCGCGCAACCGGAGGCCAAGCGGCTTTCGCTCACACCGGGACATTTTTCGTTCAACGTGCCGGGCGGGCGCTGCAACACCTGCGAAGGCGACGGCACGGTGACGGTGGAGATGCAGTTTCTGGCCGACGTGGAGCTGCCCTGCGAGGACTGCAACGCTACTCGCTACCAGGCGAAGATTCTCGGCGTGCACTACAAGGGCAAAAATATTCACGACGTGCTGCAGATGACGGTGAAGGAGGCGCTGCGCTTCTTCGCCGGGCAGACTAGGCTACTGGAAAAGCTGGCGGTGCTGGATGAGATTGGGCTGGGTTATTTGCGGTTGGGGCAGTCGGCGACAACGCTCTCAGGCGGCGAGGCGCAACGCGTGAAGCTGGCGGCGCATCTGTCCGCGGTGCGCGCGGTGAATGCGACGGCGAAGCCCTCGCAGGCCAGCCGCGTGCTGTACATTCTGGATGAGCCGACGACCGGGCTGCACTTTGACGATGTGTCAAAGCTGCTGACGGCGTTTCGCAAACTGATCGACGGCGGAGGGTCGCTGATCGTGATCGAACACAACCTGGACGTGATCAAGAGCGCGGATTGGGTGATCGATCTGGGACCGGAGGGCGGAGAAGGCGGCGGGCGCATTGTGGCGGAGGGACCGCCGGAGAAGATTGCGGCGAATCTGCTGTCGCACACAGGGAAGTGGCTGGCGCGGGTGCTGTGAGGATCACGCAAGTTGTGCGGGGACGGCCGTGCGGCGCGAGAAGCACCAGCCGCTGCCGTGCAGCCAGCAGGATTCGTCTTTTTCGTGAGCGTCGCAGCGAAGTGAGCGAACGCCGGCGCCGTGATCGCGCTTGAGAGCGCGGGCGAGTTCATCGCTGACGGCGGAGTCGCGCGCGCCTTCAAAATCAACGAAGAAGACGGAGCCGCAGAGCATGGCCGCGAAGAGGTCGGCGCTCTTGCGGGTGAGGTAGGCCATGGTTCCCGGGCCGCGCGTGGATGTGAGCGGGAAGAGGAGCTTGCCTTCGGGCTTGAGGGCGGAGAGCCATGCGGCGACGGGATGCGTTGCTCCTGCGCTGACGACGATGACGTCCGCGGAATCGAATGGGCCTTGCGCGCCGTCGGCGTGGGCCACTGTGACTTGAGGCCAGGGCTCGAGCGCAATGCGGGCACGGGCGGCGAGGCCTTCGTCGATTTCGACGGCGACGACTTTTCCGTGCGGGCCGGTGAGCTCGGCGAGGATGGCGGAGTAATAGCCCGTGCCGCAACCAAGATGAAGGATGCGATCGCCGGGGCGGACGTTGAGCAGGATGAGATGAAATGCCCAGAGGCTGGGCTGACCGTTGTTCAGGCGTTTGGCCGCATCGAGGACGATGAGGGCATCGCGATAGACGTTTTGAGGATCGGCGCTCTCAGTGAACCACTCGGTGCCACTGGTCTGAATCATCCACGGACCGGGGCCAACGAAACGCTCGCGGGGCACGGTGGAGAAGGCGCGGAGAATGGCGGGCGAGGAGATGTGATTGACGCGGCACAGTTCCGCGGCATAGAGACGCCGTGCGGATTCGATCGGATCGGCCGTTGAAGGCTGCATTGCGTTGGGCTGCGGCGCCGCTACGAAGCTGAAGAGGGATGGCGCCGCCTTACGCTGGAATTATAGGCGCGGGACGCACTTAGCAGGGCCTCTTCTGTTAGCGGGGCCAGCGGCGTGATTGGAGGCCAGGCTTGGTGCCACCATTGGAGGGCTTCCGGCTCTGTTTCGGAAACTAATTCCGCGCGTCCGCAATCAGTTTCAAATAGGCGCGGGCAGTTTCGGTGATGGTCTCGGCGTGGCCGGCGTCGACGGCGGCGAGGTTGACCAGATCGCTGCCTACACCGAGTGCGCGCGCTCCGGCCTTGATGAAGCTCTCAGCGGTTTGGAGCGTGACGCCGCCGGTGGGAATGAGCTTGAGGTGCGGAAAGGGCGCGAGCAGCGACTTCAAATAGCTGGCGCCGCCGACGGCGGAGCAGGGAAAGATTTTGACGTAATCTGCGCCTGCGTTCCAGGCGGTGATGACTTCAGTAGGCGTGAGCGCGCCGGGGCATGAGATCTTTCTATTGGCTTTGGTTACGCGGACGACGTCGAGGTGGAGGCTCGGGCTGACGACAAACTCCGCGCCTGCGTCGATGGTGGCCTGTGCCTGATCGGCGGTAGTGACAGTGCCGGAGCCGAGCAGAAGGTCCTTCGGACTGTACTGGTTTCGGAGTTCATTGAGCAGATTGATGGCTCCGGGAACGGTCATGGTGACTTCGACGATGGTGACGCCGCCGGCTATCATTGCATCGACGACGGCGCGGCCCTGGGCGACACTTTTGGCTCGCAGAACGGGAATGAGGCCGACGCGCTCGATGATTTCTGCTGTTGTTTCCGTCATTCCAAGATTCCTCAGGGGCTAAAGCCCCTCATCTTAACGGTGGCGCCCGCGGCACGGCTGAAGCCGTGCCCTTTCAAAACCGCCAGGTGCGAGCGTCGCTCGCCACCGCACTCATGATCGCTAGGTGAACGAAGCCACCTTTCTACCGTGCGATGCTCGCCGAGCCTCCTTTGATGATGCGTTCGACTTCGGAGAGCGTGGCCATGCTGGTGTCGCCGGGGGTGGTCATGGCTAGCGCGCCGTGAGCAACGCCGCACTTGACCGCCCAGTCGATTCCCTTGTTGGCGAGCAAGCCGAAGATGAGGCCGGAGGCGAAGCTGTCGCCGCCGCCCACGCGATCGAGAATGTCGATTTCGCGCTGTGGAACGTGGACGATTTTGTCCTCATAGAGTGCGATTGCACCCCATCCGTTGCGGCTGGCGGTTTGCACGGTGCGCAGCGTGCTGGCGACGAGTTTGAGATTAGGAAAGGCGGCCGCGACTTCGCGGAGCATTTCTTCGTAGCCAGCGATGGGGAGTTCGGCGAAATCCTCGCTGACGCCTTTGATGGCGATGCCGAGCATGACGGAGAAATCTTCTTCGTTGCCGAGCAGGACGTCAACTTTGCGGACGAGGTCGCGGTTGACTTCCTGCGCTTTGGCTTTGCCGCCGATCGATTTCCAGAGCGAGTCGCGGAAGTTGAGGTCGTAGGAGATCGGCGTCGCGTATTTGCGGGCGGCGTCCATGGCTTCGACAGCAACTTCGGCGGTGGACGCGGAAAGCGCGGCAAAGATACCACCGGTGTGAAACCAGCGTGAGCCGTTTGTCGAGCCGAAGATCGACTCCCAATCGAAGTCGCCGGGCTTGACCTGGCTGATGGCGGTGTGGCCGCGGTCGGAGCAACCGGCGGCAGCGCGCACGCCGAAGCCGCGCTCAGTAAAGTTGAGGCCGTTGCGCACGGTGCGGCCGACACCGTCGTAAGGAACCCAGCGGATGAGGGAAGTGTCGATGCCGCCCTGAAGGATGAAGTCTTCGACGAGGCGGCCGACGGGGTTGTCAGCGAGCGCGGTTGCGATGGCGGCGCGCATGCCGAAGCAGCGTCGCAGGCCGCGGGGGACGTTGTACTCGCCGCCGCCCTCCCACAGTTGAAATTGGCGCGCGGTGTGGATGCGGCCCTCGCCGGGATCGAGGCGAAGCATGACTTCGCCGAGGCTGAGGCAGTCCCAGCGGCGCGTGGAATCGGGAATCGAGAGCGGGTTCATGGTCAATGAATACTGTAGCTCACTGTGGCGGGAACGGTGAGTGGGGAGCGGCGCTCAAGACCGCGGCGGGAGGCATCATTTAGCCTAGGGGTGTTTGAAATTGCGAACTGATGCCGAGGGTTGCGCGGCGAGGAAGGCCAAGCAGGCGCGGCTGGCGGAGGAAGAATTGAAGGGGCAGGAGCTTTTCGATTTAACTGGGCGGGTTGCGGTGATCACGGGCGGGACGACTGGCCTGGGGCGCGAGATTGCGCTGGGATTCGCCGACGCCGGCGCGGATGTTGTGGTGAGTTCGCGCACGAGGGAGCATGTGGAAGCGGCTGCCAGAGAGATTGAGGCCCTTGGCCGACGCACGCTGCGCGTGGTGTGCGATGTCCTCGACCGGGAATCGATCCAGCGATTGCACGACGCGGTGATCGCGGCGTTCGGCAAGGTGGACATCCTGGTGAACGCGGCGGGCACGGCTAAGATGGCGGCAACGCTCGACGAGGACGAAGCAGAGTGGTCGAAGATTATCGAGACCAACCTGACCGGAACCATGCGCGCCTGCCAGATCTTCGGACGCACTATGGCAGACGCACACTATGGGCGAATCATTAATGTTGCGTCGTTGACTGCGTTTCGCGGGTCGTATCATTTGGCAGCTTATGCGGCGAGCAAGAGCGCGGTGGCCTCGCTGACCAAGACCCTGGCGATTGAGCTGGCGGAGTCGGGCGTGAATGTGAACGCAATTGCACCAGGCGTGTTCACTACCGATATGAGTTCGGCACTCGTGAAGGGAACGGCGCGCGGCGAAGAGCAACTGATGCGCACGCCGATGCACCGCTTTGGGAAGCTGCGCGAGGTAGTGGGACCGGCGATTTTTCTAGCGTCCGAGGCCGCGGGATTTGTGACCGGCGAAGTGATTGCCGTGGACGGCGGCTACCTGGCGAGCGGCGTGAACAGCTAAGAAACAGACAAAGAGGGACCAAGGGAACAAGGGACCGAGAAAGCAAGGGCCCAAGCGATTCCAGCGACGAAAATCAATCGCCGACGGGCCGGAGAGAAGCAGGAGCGATGGCGGAAGGACGCAAGCTGCGGATGGGGATGGTGGGCGGGGGACGGGGCGCGTTCATTGGCCCTGTACACCGCATCGCGGCGGAAATGGACGGAAAGATCGAGCTGGTGGCAGGAGCCTTCTCGCAGTCAGCGGAGCGCTCGCGCGAGGCGGGAGTTAAGTTTCACATCGATCCGGCGCGAGCCTACGCGAACTACAGGCAGATGATCGAGGCCGAACGCAAGCGGGCGGACGGGATCGATTTTGTGGCGATCGTAACGCCGAATTATCTGCACTTGCCGATTGCGCTGGCGGCGATTGAGGCGGGGATTCCGGTAATGAGCGACAAGCCTACGACCGCGACGTATGAAGAGGCGCTGGAGCTGCAGGCCGCTGTGGCAAAGGCAAGATTGCCCTACGGCTTGACGCACACCTATGCTGGGTACCAGATGGTGCGCGAGGCGCGGGCGATGTGCGCGGCAGGCAAGGTGGGGAAGATTCGTAAAGTGGCCGTGGAGTATTTTCAGGGATGGCTGAGCCGGCCGATTGAGGCGAGTGGCCAGAAACAGGCGGAGTGGCGGACCGATCCCGCGCGCAACGGACCTGGCGGCGCGATCGGCGACATCGGCACGCATGCTTTTCATTTGCTCGAATATGTGAGCGGCCTGGAGGTGACGGCGATCAACGCGACGCTGCGCTCCGTTGTGCCGGGGCGCAAGCTGGACGACGATTGCAATGCGTTTGTGAGGATGAACAACGGCGCGGCCGGTACGCTGGCCTGCTCGCAGGTGGCTGCCGGGGAGATGAACGAGCTGACCCTGCGAATCTACGGCGAGGAGGGGTCGGTCGAGTGGCGGCAACAGGATCCGAACCGGCTGTTTGTTAAGTGGCTCGACAGGCCGGAGGAGATTCACCACGCGGCGACCAGTTATTTGGGCAGCGATGCGAAGGCTGCGGCGCGCACTCCGGCGGGCCATCCCGAGGGTTATTTGGAGGCTTTCGCCGTTCTCTATCGCGAGTTTGCCGATGCGCTGATCGGGTGGAAGGAAGGCAAGGACCGCCGCGGCAGTTTGCCGGCCACACTGCCCGGCATTCGTGCGGGCGTGAGGGGAATGCGGTTCATGGAGCGCGTGATTGAGAGCAACCGCAGAGAAGGTTGGGTGGAGTTCTAAAAACAGCCATTAGCTCTTAGCCTTTAGCCGTTAGCTTCGCCGTGCCAGGGCAAAGCGCATCGACAGACAGGAAATGCGGACCAGACGCCAAGAGCGCATGGGTTGAGGTGGAAGAGATGAAGACGATCAAGGGGCCGGGAATTTTTCTGGCGCAGTTTGCCGGGGATGAGGCGCCCTACAATACGCTTGAGGGCATGGCGAAGTGGGCTGCGGGTCATGGCTACGTGGGGATCCAGATCCCAAGCTGGGACCTGAGGCTCTTCGACCTGGAGCGCGCCGCCGAGAGCCAGACTTATTGCGACGAGGTGAACGGCGTTGCCTCGGGTGCGGGCCTCGCGGTCACGGAGCTTTCGACGCACTTGCAAGGACAACTGGTGGCGAGCCATCCGGCGTTCGACACGTTGCTCGACGGCTTTGCGCCGCCGGAGCTGGCAGGGAATTCAAAAGCGTGGGCCGCGTGGGGCGTGGAACAGTTGTGGTGGGCGGCGAAGGCAAGCAAGAAATTGGGACTGAAGGCGCACGCTACGTTTTCCGGTGCGCTGGCGTGGCCGTTTTTCTATCCGTGGCCGCAGCGGCCTGCAGGGCTGATCGACGAGGCGTTCAAGGAATTGGGGAGGCGCTGGCTGCCGATTCTGAATGCGTTCGACGATGCGGGAGTGGATGTGTGCTTTGAGCTGCATCCCGGCGAGGATTTGCACGACGGCACGACCTTCGAGCGCTTCCTCGGAGTAGTGGGTGACCACCCGCGCGCGAACATTTTGTACGACCCGAGCCACATGGTGCTGCAGCAGTTGGATTATCTGGCTTTCCTTGATCTTTATCACGATCGCGTTCGGGCATTTCACGTGAAGGACGCGGAGTTCCGCCACAGTGGACGGTCGGGTGTTTACGGCGGCTATCAGGACTGGATCGACAGGCCGGGGCGGTTCCGCTCATTGGGAGATGGGCAGATCGATTTCCGGCAGATCTTCAGCAAGATGGCTCAATACGACTTTGCGGGTTGGGCCGTGGTGGAGTGGGAGTGCTGCATCAAGCATCCAGAGCAAGGCGCTGCGGAAGGCGCGAAGTTTGTGCGAGAGCAGATCATTCGCGTGACGGATCGGGCGTTCGATGATTTTGCGGGCGGTGAGACTGATGCGGAGAGCAACCGAAAGATTCTGGGGCTGTGAGAGCAGTGAAGCGGATCAGTCGGCAATCTCCGCCGGCTCGCCAATGGGCGAAGGCGTTTTGCCCGGCGCGACGATCCCGTACTTCAGGTCGAGGAATTCCTGGAGTGGCGCTGGAAGCAGGGCGGCGAGTTCCTGCCAGGTAAGAACCTTCAGGCGCACGCGCAACGCGGCGCCTTTGACCGCGGCCATGACTTGAAACCATTGCTCGCGGAGATCGGGGCGGCGGTCGTCATGGATGACACAGAAGCTGCACTCTGTGGCGAATGCGGCTAATACACTGCGGATGAGTTGATAGCCAGCGTAGCCTGGCTCGCCGGGCGGACGAAAGATTGTGTCGACGCGAGAGACGAGGGCGGGATCGTCAACGATGCTTTCGAATTCCTGCGAATTGTTCTCAGGAAATTCGCTGGCGCGCATCCAACGCGATGTGGCGATTTCGACGCGCGGGAGGCGATCGCGGTCGAAGGCAGCGTCGAAGTCGCGGTAAGCTTCGACGATGTCGGCGGCGCGCGTTTGGAAGCCGACCTCGGTGAGCTTCGCCTCCACCAGGAGATCGCCGAAGCGCATATCGACCTCGGTGCGATCGAAGCGGCCGTTCGTGAGCGGCACACGCGCCTTCCAGCCAAAGACGGGGACAGCCTGGACGTCGACGCCCAGCGCATCGCGCACGGTCGGGGATTCGGCGACGCCGGGTGTGCAGAAAATGTTCATGAGCAGTGCGTCGGAGCTCATGGAAGAGTCGAGCTCGCGCCAGCGCCGGGCTGGGTCGACTTGCGGCTTGGGCAGCGACCGCGCGGCCTGGGCGTGGACTTTGTCAAAGCGGCGCATCCAGTCAGGGTTTGCGGCGATGGCCGCGTAGGCAGTGTCGAAGAAGTTTCCGTGGAGGCCGTTTTCCGGCTCGTAGACAAGCACCGGCGCACTTCCATAGCTTTCAACATGCTCGCGCCCGCGAGCGTAGCTGCGGTTGCGCAGGGTGAGCTCCTGCCGAATTTGTGCTGCATACGAGCCTGGAGGAATCACGTCAGTACAGGAACGTCAGCGACGCCGGCCACGCCGAAGACGCGCCGGTAGCGCTCGGCTTCTTTCGCATCGCCTAAGGCCTTCGAGTAATTATCGGAGAGCTTGACAGCGGGCCTGCCGTCGACCTCACTGAGCTTGCACACGAGGCCGACGGGGTTAAAACCGTCGTTGCCCTGAGGATTGCAGCCGCGGAAGTCGTTGGTGAGCAGCGTGCCCCAGCCGGCGCTGAAACGGATACGGCGCTCCGGAATCCAGCGGCGCGGATCGTGGAAGTCGCCGGCGGAGCGGAAGTCGTCGGGCGAGGCGCCGTTGAGCAGGGTTCCGGCAAAGTAAGCGTGCAGGCCGAGAATCTGCTCGACGTCAAGGGCGTCGCTCGCAATGAGCCGCTTCTGGCGCGGATCGCAGCCGTGGCGCTCAAGCCATGCGATGTATTCGTCACCGGCGACGTAGGTGTCTTTGCTGTCGATGCGCTGACCTGTCCAGTTGGCGACCCAGTCGGGAGCGCCGCGCAGAAACTGCGTGGTGCCGAAGGTGTCAGGGAGCAGAATGAGCAGCTCACCCTGATAGCTTTGTTGCCACAATTCAAGCAGCGCGTACTGGGAGCCGCGCAGCTCCTCGTCGTCGCGCGCGAGTGCCGCCATGGCCATGGGCAGCTCATGTCCGTTGGTGCCGATGGCTTCAAGATCGTGCTTGTAGGCGAGATATGCGTTCGATGTGCCTGAGAAGCAGTCGCCGATTGTGTCGCGCATGGAGTTGACGACGTACTCGTGCCAGAGAAAGCTGTGCCTGCGGCGCGTGCCAAAGTCGGTAATGTTGAGGCAGGGGACGCCGCGCAAGCGCTCCATTTTTTCCCAAAGGCGGGTCTTGGCGCGGGCGTAAAGAATGTCGAGCTCCAGCTCGCTCAGAGGCTTGAGCGCGGCGCGCGTCTTCAGTTCGCCGATTTCCGACAGGGCGTAAATCTCCCACATCGAAGTCCCGGACCAGAGGCCTTCAAACTGAAGCTGGAGTTGACCGTCGCGGACGGAGAGGTCGAATTCGGAGAGTTGGAAATCGTGCTCGAGCCAATCGAGAAATGCGGGCTCGAAGATTCCGCGGCGGCCGTAAAACGTGTTGCCGGCAAGCCAGACGAGCTCCGATTTGCGGAAGCGGAGGCGTCGCGTGGCTTCGAGTTGCTCCTGCAACTGCGCCACGTTGACCATATTGCCCAGGCGCACCGAGTTGGTTCGGTTGATGAGAGTGAAGTTGGCGCGGGTGCGCGGGAAGTTCTTCCAGATGAACTGGAGCATGAGGAGCTTGTAGAAATCTGTGTCGAGCAGGGAGCGCGTGATAGGATCCATCTCCCAGTTATGGTCGTGTGCGCGCCTGGCGAAATCGATAATCACAATGAATTTACTTTACCCGACTTGCGCGAGGACTGGAAGCGACTTTGAGCCACGCACTCTCTCGCGGAAGCGGGAGTTAGTAGCTCAACTCCAGCACATTCACCGAGTACGGCGCGAAGGTCCGGGTGAATTTTGGACCCGCTATTGAGACCGTGTGCGTGATCGGGACGACCGCGTCAGGATGCGTGATGCTGTTGGTCGCATTCGGGGTTTTGCCGCTCATCGTGGTGAGCTTGGCCTGCGGCGCGAGCTTTTTGACTCCAGTGAGCGAGATGGCGACCGATTGCGAGGTCGAGGTTGCGTTCACCACTTTGACGAAGAGTTTGTGCGTTGTATCGTCGCGCGTCACGGATGTGAAAACACGTGGCGGCGCGTCGGCCAGCGCTGCGGGTACAACCTCGGTTCCCAGGTGAGTGGAGAACATGACCTGCGTCCAGTAGCTGGGCGAGCCGTAACTTGAGAGCGCGTCGTAGCCGATGAGGTCCGGCGCCCATTGCATGCCGCCGGGATTGACTTCGACGAAGAGCGGTGCGTAGCTGGACATGATGACCAGATCGCTGTTGCGCTCGAGTCCCGTGAGCCAGGCGGCATCGGCCAGAGCGGCTTCAAGGTTCGGCGTGGGGTCGCCCTCGCGCGTGGCCCACTCGCCGACGAAGATCTTCGGGCCGTTGCGATCGGCGGCGTCGTAGTGATGCGCTTCAGAAAAAGATTGCGCAGCGGACATGTAGAAGTGCTCGTCGAGAACGTCGGGCGCTACGCTCTTCACAGGAGCGGTGGCAATGATCTGGAGATCGGGATGGCGCTGCTTGATGGCGCGATAGAACTGCGCAAATCGACCGTCGTACGAGTGGGAGTGGTCGAATTGATCTTCGTTGCCGACTTCGATGTAGCGGAGCGGGAAGGGCGCGGGATGGCCGTCTTTGGCGCGCTCGGCTCCCCATTTGGTGTCGGCGCTGCCGGTGACGTACTCGATTTCGTCAAGCGCGTCCTGCACGTAGGGTTCCAGCGCTGGGCCGGGATCGACGTGCTCCTGTGCAAGCGAGTATCCGGCATAAACGGCGAGGACTGGCTGCATCTTCAGGTCTTCGCACCACTCGAGGAACTCGAGCAAGCCCATGCCGTCGGACGAGCGATAGTGCCAGGGGCTCATGTGGGTGGGGCGGTCGACCCACGGACCGATGGTCTTTTTCCAGTCAAAGCGCTCGGCGATATGTTCGCCCTCAAGATAATTGCCGCCGGGCAGGCGCAGGAATTTCGGCTGCATTCCGGCAAGCAGGTTCATGATGTCGGCGCGATTGCCACCGGGGCGGTCGTGATAGGTGGGCGGAAAGAGCGAGACCAGATTGAGCCAGACTGTCGCCGGCTTTGCGATGGTCAGGATGAGATGGTTGTTCGACGAGACGGGAACATCGCCGGTCTTGAGAGTGTAAGTGAAGCGCTTCCACTCGCCGGTTAGCCCGGTGACGGCGGCCGAGGCGGCAACGACGCCAGTTTGATCGTTCTGCAGCGTGACGGTGACGGGAATGCCCGGGCTGTCCGTCATTGCGTAAAAAGATCCGCTATACGCGATGTGCGGGCGCACGGGGATGCCCCAATAGCCGGCGTTTTCAACTCCAGCAGGCGAGGATTCACTGGCCTTGGAAACAGTGACCCTGAGGCTGCGCGTGAGCGCGGGGCTTGGCCCACTGGAGTCATCAGCGGAGACGTTCACGATGGAGTCGCCGCGAGCCACCGTCGGCCACAGTCTGATTGCGTCCCACTCATGGCCAAGGGTGCGGTCGCGCACCAACTCACCGTAAATGCCGCCGTCGTAGGAGTAATTGATCTCCTCGGTCATAAGGCCGTAGAGCGTGGGGCTGACCTTGGAGGTGGGATGATCGACTTCAATTGTGAGCGAGGGCTGAATGGTAAGCGAAGGCGACTGCGTGAGCAGGCTGAAAGGAAGAAGTGCGGAAGTAAGGAAAGCGGCGACTGCGATTGACTTGTTCATGACCCCGCAATCTTACAGTAGCTCACTTGGCTTGACAATCTTGAAAACGCTTACCGGAGGAACTGGAATCACGGCCGTTTGGTCGACGGTTCCCTCCCGACCCAGCGATAAATTGAGCAGTCCTCCCATCCGGGTGCGGCGTATTCCGCGCCTGGCTGGCGCTTGAGAATCGTGCGATCCGCGACAGCGTCGGCGTGCGAGCGGCGGATCTGGCCGTGAAAGAGCCGCTCGAATCCGGGCTCGCGCCTGAGTACGTTCTCCTGCTCGTTGTTCACGTAGAGAATGTCGAGCTGGCTCGCGCGTTCGACGAGGGTACGGGTCCAGGAGCGCAAGATGCGGCGCAGCACGGGTGCGCCGAAGGGATTGAAGAGAAATGCGATACATGGTCCGGCGGGAAGCGGGAAATCCGCGGCATCGCGGCAATGCATACACATGGGCACGCGGGTGCGCTTTGCGGCACGCCAGAGCGCGAGATTCCTGCGGGCGATGCGGGTCAGCGCCGGATGCAATTCGACGCCAACTACCTTGCGAAACGGATAAGCGGCGGCCAGCAGCATGGCTCTGCCCATGCCGGCGCCGAGATCGACAAACGTGCACGCGTCGATAGGCGCGAGCGGGCGGCATTGGCGCCAGCGCACGATGATTCCTTGAAAGACGGATGGTGTGACTGCGTAGTAGGCCGTTACATGGCGATCGTGACGGTGGCCTGAGCCGAGATGCCGGCCCGCAACCAGGCCGCTGGTGCGGACGCCAAATTCAAGATCGAAGGGGTGGCGGATCAGGCCATCTTTCTCGGCCAGCCCTGGCAAGCGGCGTCTGCCGGAGGCGGCCTTCTTCGCTTCCAACTTGCCTGGCGTGCCAACGCTCACGCTTGAACGTTAGCACGGCGAGCGGCGCGGCACACGATGAATTGCACATGAACGAGGTGAGGGATCTGGCGGATTGTCCGTCTCAGGGGCCGCTGTTTTTCCCCAGTAAGTACTCTTTTTTGTAAGCGGATTTTTTCTTGACTGAGCCGTCGCGCGTCTGCAAAACTGCGTACGCGCATTTTGCCATCATGGAATGTCGCGATGGATTGGGGCGCGTTCTCGATTCCCCTCGGCGCAGGCCCGCGGCTGGCGTGGATTGCCATGCACGGCAGCACCTGCGAAAAACTCTCTCGACACGAACAAGGAGGAAACGTGAAGAAGTACTTTGCGGAACTGGTGGGCACATTCATTTTGGTGTTGTTTGGCTGTGGAACAGCGGTGATTACCGGTGGCGTGCCAGGATTGGTTGGCATTGTCGGCATCGCCCTCGCCTTCGGGCTGGGTCTGATCGCAGCGGCATATGCAATCGGCCCAATTTCGGGTTGTCACATCAACCCAGCGGTGAGCCTGGGCGTCTGGGTTGCCGGGCGGATGAGCTTCGGCGAGATGATCGGCTACTGGGTAGGGCAGTTTGTAGGAGCGATTCTCGCGGCAGGGCTGCTGCTGATGATTGCGGTCGGCTCAACCGGATACAGCCTTGCGGTGAATGGGCTTGGCCAGGATGGCTGGGGACCGGGCTATCAGGGCGGATACAACGAGCCTTCTGCAATCCTGTTTGAGTTCTTTGCAACCATGATCTTCGTGATTGTGATTCTGGGGTCGACGCAGAAGAGCGCGCCGGCGGGATTCGCCGGACTGGCGATCGGCATTACGCTGGTGGCGATTCACATCTTCGGCATCCACATTACGGGCGTGAGCGTGAATCCGGCGCGGAGCCTTGGGCCGGCGATTTTTGTGGGCGGTCAGGCAATGAAACAGTTGTGGCTGTTCCTGGTGTTTCCCAGCCTGGGCGGAATTGCTGCCGGATTATTCTTCCGGACGAAATTGCTGGCGGCGGACTGAGGCGCGGCTACAGAAAGAATTCGGGGAGCGGCCTTGTTGCGACTGCTCCCCGAAATGTTTTGCGTTGATTGTCGGATGCACGTTTTTACACGCCCGGCGTGCCGACGCTGGCTTCGAGCTCGGCGATGTAGTCGACCACCGCTTCGCTCCAGCCGTCGACGTGAGTCCACGGGCCGTAGCCGACGCCGTTGCGGTTGGAAGCCACGTTGATCACGTAGCCCTTGCCGCGCGGCGCGGGGACGCTGTCGTGCGACTGCTCATCGGTGATGACGATGAGGCGGTCGCAGCCGGCCCGGTTTTCGGCCTCGACATGGCTCAGCGCCTTGCCGAGGTACGTTCCCGAGTGCGGCTGGCTCGCGTCGAGCGCGTCGCGTAGCGCCATGCCACGGCGCGACGGCACCAGCTTTGCTTCATCGGAGAACGTGTAGATGGTGACCTTCTCGGCGATTTCGCGCAGCAGGATCGCCAGGCCGTAAGCAGCGTCAGTCCGGCGCATCTCGGAACGGCGCGACAGCGGCGCCTCCATGGAGCCGGAGACGTCGACCAGCAGCACGGTGTGACCGCGCAGAGTGGATGCGCGGCCTTCGAGCGAACGGAACATGGCAAACTCGAGAGGCTGCTCCCACTGCGGAGCCGAACGCGCGGCGGCTAGAAAACGGAAGGGAAGAACCCGGTCCGTCCTCATTTCAGCGAGCGCGGCCAGCACCAGCTCTTCGGTCACGCCGGCCTGATGCAGGTTGCGCAAGTTGCGCAAGAGAGCCAACGCGCCGAGCTTGCGATCGGCGAGCAGGCGCTCCCACACTTCGCGCTTGGCGACTTCCCGCTTTCCTTCGGCATCCTCACCGCGACCGGTTGCAGAAAGCGCAACCTCCCAGGTGTCGGGCGTGGCAAGCTGGTTATCGACCAGGCGCTTCCACAATGCGGCCTGCGCCTCATCGGCGGGGCGCGCATGGCAGAGGAAGAGCACGTCGCGAAGGCGAACAGCGCCGGCGCGGTCGTACTTGGCCAGCGCGTACTCGTCGAACTTGCCGAACGCGGTGGCCAGGCCCTTCTTGACCTGCGCGGAGAGCGGCTGACGCCCGCCGGCCCAGTAGATGGCGACGAATTCGCTGAGCTCGTCGGCGCGCTGAATGACGCGCGCGAGCGTGTCGGCCACCAGGCCGCGATGCGTAGCATGACGCGCCATCTCGCGAACGAGCAGAAGCGGGGCGTGACGCAGCTTCATACGTTCGCGAGCTTCGACGGCCAGCGCGGCCACCTTTTCGCCGTCGACCTGCGGGATCAGCTCATGAATGCGGCCGGCGATCTGCACGCCGTCCTCGTAAAACTCGCCCTCCCACAACATGCAGGAGAGGACAGAGCGGCGCAGGGCCTGCTCGGCAGTGATGACGCTGGCCCGAGCTCCCTCGTGAGTGCGCGGACGCGGCTTGGGCTTGAAGATGTTCAGGCGCATCGTGCGCCTCCTTTCTAAGTGAACCAAGAATAACTCGCCGGGGAATATTCGTGCGCGGAAGGTGTTGCTCTGAGCTACGCCAGCCATTGTTGGATGGCGACAAGATTCGAACTTGTGACCTTCGCTTTCGCGGTGCTCTACCCGAAGTATCCGTGCCCTGCGCCACCGGCGGGTTCATTCTGGTTTTGGTTTGAGGTCAGCGAGTGATCGCTGCCTCGTCTTGTTTGTCCTCGTCGTCGCCATCGGCGGCTGCGGGGAACTGTGAGAAACCGGTCCCGGCGAAGCCGCGGATCGGCCTCGTGCGGGTTTCGCTGAAACTGATCGCCAGATCTTCCATCTGATCCCAGTTCGGCCGGTTGCGGTCCCAGAAATCGGTGCATTCTTCGACCGGAAACGGAACCATTCTTGCCGGACTTGAGTTGGTGCAGATGACCCAGACATCGGATTCGCGATAGCCGGTCGTAACCTGGCCATTTCTGCAGCTTCGGCAGAGATGTCGGTTGCTGAACTGCGAGCCGTTCTTGACGTTTACTTTGCTCATGACACATTCGTTTCTAATCCGGGTAATCCGGAAGTTGATGACCGGGGAACAAGCGGCGACGGTATTGCTCTGCCATTGAGCTACGCGGCATGCGCCAACGGCGGGACTCGAACCCGCAACCCATTGATGGAACCGTTGCCAACACCACCGGTCAAAGTGGTTTTTGAGTCACGCGCTTCAAAATGCGCGCAGTGCAAACTTACTGGCCGGGGAACAAGCGATGGCGGACTTTTTGCGGCGCTCTGACCACAGAGCTTTCGAGCCTCGCAGCTCGCCGCGAGAATCGAACCCGCGCCTCCGACGTATCAGGCGAAGTAACCGCAACCTACGCCACCGGCCGTTTTTCCTTGTTTTGGACGAGAATATTGTCCGCAAAAAACTCTGGCCGGGGAACAAATGCAACGGTGTTGCTCTCGGTGCTCACCGTTTGAGCTCTGAAGCCTTTCGGCTCCGGGCGGGATTCGAACCCGCTGCCTCCCCTTGGGGAAGCGTCGAAGTATCCGTTGCGACCACCACCGGCCGTTCTTTCCTGGTTTTGGACGAGTGCCTCGTCAGTTGACGTTGTGACCGGGGAACAAGCGGCAGCAGAATTATCGGATGTCCTGCCGTTAGACCACGCGACTGGTTGCGCCAATCGCGGCGGGATTCGAACCCGCATTCTCCGCTCTCGAAGTATCCGTTGCCTACACCACCGGCCGGTTTCTTTTGGTTTTGGACGAGTCGATCGCCAATTGAAGTTGCGACCGGGGAACAAGCGGGACGGTAACGGCGTTCTGCCACTGAACTACCGGAACTCGCGCTCCGGGCGGGAATCGAACCCGCGTATCCCGCTTAACAGGCGAAGTAACCGCGCCCTACGCCACCGGTCTTTTTTTGGTTTTAGACGAATTGATCGTCAGTTGAGGTTGTCACCGGGGAACAAGCGAAAAGAGTTGAGAAGCTCCGCCTCTGGCGTGAACCAGGAACGGCCCGCTCCTGCAGGGTTTCCTTCACCCTGCTTTTCGTGGCAGGAAGTAACTCGTTTCATCACCACCGGTGGAATTGACTTACAAAGTAGTACTTAGAGACATAAGTCCTCTCATGACGCCGTATAACTTATCGCGGCGCCAAAACAAGAAAAGGAAGAGACTAACTCAGCGCGACATTCCCCGAGGGAACAGACGAAGACAGCGTAGCGTTGTCAAGGCGATGAAGCTGGCTTCTACGCCACTCGGGATGAATCAACGGTTATGCGGGATACGCAGGAGGTTGGCCGCAAGGGACTACGGCAGATAGAAAAACCGCGCCCGGCGGCCGGTTGAGCTCAGTTCGAGCCATCCCAGCCTACGCATCGAGTTTTGCGTTTTGACGATCATCGGGCGTTCTCCTACGCAGTGATTACTGTGCCATAAGTTCCGAAGAAATGCAAGGGGTTTCAAGAAATATTTATTGGCGAATAACTTTTAACTTATACGGTGACTTACTCGAACAGTTGCCGGCTCGCGCTGGATGGATGAGTTTCAAACGGTTGCGATGAAGCGCAGCCGCACGTAATCCGCGGTCCAGCGGCCATCGTGATCGTGCAGGGCCGGAGCGAGCAGGGCCACGGTTTCTTTGAGGACAGTTTCGCGCAGTTGCTCTGGCAGAGAGTCGAGGGCGCCGCGGTAGAAGGTGTTCAGCCACCCGGTCATGCCACCATTATTCAGCAAAGTGGGGCGAGGGAAGAGAATGAGTTTTTGAATCGCAAAGCCGTGGCGCTCCAGCCGGCGTTTGTAGGTTTCCGCAGTGGGATAGTAGTTGCCTCGATCGCCGAGCGAGGCAAATCCATGGCGCGCGACGACGGCCGAGAAAGCGACACGTATGGCAGCGATGTTTCCGTGCCCGCCCATCTCCGCAACAAAACGGCCGCCGGGGCGCAGCACGCGTCGCACCTGAGTGAGCATCTCGTCCTGGCCGCGGATCCAGTGCAATGCAGCATTGGAAAAGACAGCTTCGAAGATGTGGTCGGGGTAGGGCAGCTTCTCGGCGGGTCCATTGTCGGCCTTTATTCCCCGAGCGCGCGCCGCAGCTACCATCTGACGAGAAGCGTCGACGCCGACGACGCTGGCGCCGGTATCGGCAATCCGTTTCGTCAGTTGTCCGTCGCCGCAGCCAAGGTCGAGGATGCGCTCGCCAGGTTCGGCGGCGAGCCACTCGAGCACGCCCCCAGCCAATTCGTGAACGAATGCACCATCGCGGCCGTAGGATTCAGGATTCCAGGTCTGCGGCATCGGCTTTCTCCCAATCAGCGGCATCTTCTGCCGTCCAAACCTGGCGCACGTACAGAATGCAATGCGATGAACGGCAACAACGCTTGATGGGGAATACTGCAGGGAAAGCAATGGCAAGTGTGGACGAAACTTCAAGTTACTCAAGGCGGCCGGTGCTGATCTTTGAATCGATCAAATTACGGTGATTCGAAGAGCGGAGGCATGAGGAACGACGACAGTGAACTTTCCGTTCCTGAGCTGGCCGGGATTCACCGCTCGCGTGATGTGAGCTTCACGGCTCTCGACCGACGGCGCGTGCAACGTCTCGATCTCCACCGCTGCTGATTTGGCAGCGGCAAAATCCAGGCGAAGAACGAGATCATTTTCCATGTCTTTATTCAACACAATAACAGATAATTGTCCGCGCGCAATCTTTGCCGCGTAGGCAGTGGCATTGATGCCGGCGGCCTGAAGCTCGGAGGAGAGATCGGCCTGGATGAATGAGCCTCCACTGAACGAACCAGCGAACTTGAGGCCGTAGGCAACCGGTTCCAGAACGTAGTCCGAGCCAAAGGATGCGATGGGCGTGTAGAACGGGTGCGGGTGTGTCGCGATTTGCTCCGGGGTAGCTCCCTGATCCTTGAGCATCACGTCGCCGGGCAGGAGCCCGCCAAGACCATTTGCCACGGACATACCGCTGCCGCCATGCAAATTGATGCCGGAATAGTTGTTGGCGGCGAGGAAGAGCGAGTAATCGGCCGACCAGAGAGCAGCCGCAAAGACATCAGAGACTCCCTGCTTGCCGCCGCGATAGCAGGTGTTGCCTTCGGTCATGCGAACGCGGATGCCCATTTTCGCGGCGGATGATCGAGCTGTATCCGCCATGCCCTGGACCTTAGCAATGGTTGCGGGCTTAAGCAAGTTGGGGATGTTGACGTCGGGATTGGTGGCCGGGCCGCCGAAGTAATAGTGGTGCGTAAGAGTCGTCACGTGCGGAGGGTTTTCGACTGAACCCCAAGCATCGGCGATCTCGGTCAGCCAGGACATGTTGGATGCAATGTCGGGCATCCCGAAGCTGGCCTGAGGCACGCGAGCGGCGACGGCGCGCGCGAGAGTGAGCCACTCGGTCAGGTAGGTTTTGGCGGACCAGGTTTGGGGATCGCGCAGGTGGCGGCTAAACAGGTCAGCTTCATTCCCGATCTGGAAGTATTGCAGGCGCGAGCCGAGAGTCTTGGCGGCGAATTCGGTTTCCTCGGCGGCGCGGGCGGGAGTGTTGGTTCCCATATTGATGCCGTAGAGGCAGGTCCAGCCGGTTGCTTCGAGGAAAGCGGCGAGGTTGCGGATCGCTTCAGGAGTCACCGCATAGTAGTTGGCCCTGGGCTCGCCAACCACTTCGCGAGTCTTCGGATGCGCGGGCTCAGGAGAGTCGGGCGTGGCTTTCCACCAGCCGAATTCGCCGGTGTTACCGCCCAAGCGCAAGACACCGCGCGGAGAAAGAGCCTTGAATGCGCGAATCAACACGGCGTTTTTCGGAGAGAAGAAAGCCGGATCTGCAAGCTGTTCGACCTCGTAGGAGAGGCCGACGAAGTCAGTGGGCATGTGCGCGCCCGCGGCCTCGGCTGGAATGACGAGATTGACCTGGATCTGTTTTCGATCCTGCGCGCGAAGGCGCGTAGCGGCGAAGGTCAGTGCGGAAGTGGCTAGAAATTGGCGGCGGCTGATCGGAATCATGAATACAACCCTTCTGAGACAATGCCGCCATCCATTTTAGACCGATTGGACGGGCACGAGTGTCAGGTCGTCGACGAGGCCGACTTCTTTCTTAACAAATGGCTCGCCGTAACCGGCATACGCGAAATTGAATTGGAAGGATTGCGGTTCGTGATTCAGGGAACAGCGTATCCGGCCTCTTGCACTTGCATTTCCACAGAAACTTACCTCTTGTGGCCTTTGGTTTGCCGCAAAGAAGATACACTTCGTGCGGGGCGACTGCTTTGGGAGATTCTCGGCAGAATCGAGTTCTCTTTGAGATCAGGTGGAAGAACCGGCACTGAAGGAGAGTCGATGCGCATTTGCCATTTCATAGTCGCTGTCGCCTTGGTTGCCTTTCCTGCACTGGCGAGCGCCGGATCGAACAGTCTCGACCCGCTCGCTCAGAGATGCAGCGGTCATGACGAAAAAGCGTGCGAGAAGCTGCTGAAGGAGATCCAGCATTGCAAAGACAATTCGGAATGTGTTGCTGTGCTACCGTTTCTGCCGGATTCCACACTAAGCTCCGTGTCAGAGGATCCCAAGACCGAGTCCTCAATCGCTGCCTCTGCCAGAGCTTTGCTGCAGAAGCGGCTCGCAGATCGAGAGGCCGCCGAGGCGCAGCAGCGAGCCCTGCGTGAACAGAGGCGGGCAAACTTCGTCCGTCTTAAGCAGGGCATGACTGTCGCTGAGGTCGAAGCGATTCTCGGTCCGCTTGACGCTGCCACGAGCTTCGGGGCGATTCACTTTTCCAGCTTCGTGAGCTCAATGCAATTACCGGGCGAAGTTCATGACACAGTGCTCATTCGCGGAAGTCAAGTAGCTGATAACATGAGCATGGTCCAGGGCGGATCGCAGGAGAAGAGTACTTTTTCCTGGGATAGCGACGAGTTTCTGCTGGTCTTCGATTTCCAGGGGAGACTCAGCGAATTCACTTATCGTGGTGCCTAGAACTGAACGCGAGGGGGGGCGGCCGGTTTAGAGCGTTTGCACGGGCAAGAGGGTCAGGTCGTCGACGAGGCCGACTTCTTTTTGCACGAAGGGCTCGCCGTAGCGCACGCCGGCGAGGAGGCCGTAATGGCGCGCCTCGGCAAAAGTGCGCTCGCGAATCTCCTCTTCGGGAACGAAGAGGCCTGTGCCCGCGGATTGATTCGCGTATTGCGAGCGGTAGGCCATGAGGGCCTGATGGCGCTGCTCGACGAAAGGTGTGATGTCGACGATGAAACTGGGGCGCACGTCGGCGTACAGGCTGGCGTAGACGATCTTGAACGGGCGGTGCGGATCTGAGTCTGTTTCGATTTTCTTCAGGCCGGAGAGGAAGCAAGCTTCATAGCCGAGGGTGGCAGTAATGGCGTGGTCAGGGTGGCGCGCCTGCCAGTAAGGAAGAATGACGACGCGGGGACGGAGCTGCCGGAGAATGCGCGCGATGGCGATGCGATTCTCAAGGGTGTTGGCGAGTGCGCCGTCGGGGAAGTCGAGCGCCTGACGCAAGCCGACTCCGAGGATGCGGGCGGCTTCCTCGGCCTCGCGGGCGCGATCGGCGGCGGTGCCGCGCGTGCCGGCTTCACCCTGGGTCAAATCGAGGATTGCCGTGCGCAGTCCGCGCGCAGCCATTCGGAGCAGGGTTCCTCCGCAAGTCTGTTCCACATCGTCGCGGTGGGCGGCGATCGCAAGGATGTCAGCTCGGAATTCGATTGCCTCAGCGTGCATCGGAGTCAGGGTATGCTCATCGTGTAAACAGACCCTAGTAGACGGTATTGTCGGTATCTGTGATTGCGTCCATGTACGCGACGTCGTAGGCCGTGCCGGTCACTGTCACGTATTGGTTGTCGATCGACGAACCGTCGGTAGTGGAGTAGATGTAGACCTGACCGCCCTCAGCCGCATAAAGCTTGTGCAAGCCGGTGACGGCAGCGATGCCGGTCGCGTTGCCAATGTATGGCTCGAGAAGCACAACCTTTTGTGTAGAAGTGTTGTACATCGTCAGGCAGCCATAACCGCTGGTGGGGTTCGTGGCGTAGCGAACGCCGGCGGTGCACCCGGTCATTGCGATCCACAGGGTATTGTCGTCGGCCTCGATCATCCGGCTGGTTGCGCCGGGCTGGCCATCACTGATGGCAACCGGGCTGCCAGCGGTGTTATTGGCCAGGTTGACCACCGTCAGGTTGCCGCCCCAGTAGGTTTGGCTGGAGGGCGCACTCTGGCACTGGCCAAAGGCGCTCGTCGACTCCGGGCACTGGCCGACGACGTACATCGTCGACTGATCGACCAATGCGTTGCTTGCGCCACCGGGGACTGGGATATTGATCATTGCAGAAACGTGGATATTGAGGTCGCTGGGGTTGCATGGAGCAGGAGCAAGGTTACATGGCAGAAAGCCAGACTGCTGACCCTGAAGAAAGATCAGCGGCGCAACCGGCACAAGAGAGATGGACGCCTTGGAGCCTCCGCACTCGGGCCCGCAGCTCAAAATATATGCGGTGCTTCCATCGGAGGAAAAGACAGCCTTGATGGGGTGATCAAAGGTGAGGGGAGCGCCATAGTAGTTGCCGGTCGCGTCGGTGTGGTCTGGGCTTTGCATCTGGAAGAGGCACCACGTAGGCGCATTCAGCGGCTGGCAGTCGACGGCGGCTTTGGGCCAGGTTGAGGGCCCTCCGGAGAAAGAAATCGTCTGCGCGGTCGAAAGTAGCCGTGGGTAGTATGCATAGTTGGAGTTCTGGACAAAGGCAAGCGCGGCGGATCCTCCGAGGTTCACGCTGACTCGGTAAACACCGGGGAGACTCAGGGGTGTCGACGAGCCGAGGCTCTGGTTTACAACGGTGAGGACGTTCGAGGCCTGGCTGGCGGCAAAGGCATAGAACTTGTTGCGGGTAATGAAGACGCTGGACGAACTACCGTTCAGTCCGCCGACGCCTCCGGCAGCCTTTTCGGCCGCGTAGTCGATCAAGTTGTATGTTCCGTCGCCGGCTCCGTACACGGCGCCGAGCTGTTCCTCGGGCATGTTCTGGATGGTGATGGGCAATGCGCCGCTATAACCAGCGATTGAGAAGGAGGTTGGCGTGCCGTTAAAGCCGCCTCGCGTGTCGTAAAAAGCGTCGACGATTTGGAGAAGGCCCTTGTTCGTGGCGCCGGGGTTCTGGATGGCGATCATGACGCGGTTGACGAGCTTGCTGGGCGGCAGAACGCGGCCGTCAAAGTAGTAGGTTTTGCCGCAACCGGCCAACACGGCGGCTGCCGCCAAGGCTACGCCGACGCTCAGGATAAGACTTCTGCTCTTCAAATTTCCAACCCTCGGTTGATCGCGCGCAACAATCCGCAACGTCGACGAATGAATGGCGTTATTGGCACACGGAGAGGCTTAAAAACTCGTTGGCCCGAACCGGTTTCCACGCAGGCGATGACTCCCGAAGTATAACAAAGCGGCCCGGACCTTTGGCGGGCATAGTCTGAGGACACGAAGGCACTTGCGAGAAACGCCCGGTGGTGGCGCAGGGCGGACGCGCGATTGCCTTTCGGACGGCGCAACCGGTGGATACAACCACGCTGGCGATGCGATAGCATGACAACAGAATGAGCCGGTTTGCCGAGATTTTCGCTGACCGCCCGGTGCTCGCCGACGGAGCTATGGGCACGTTGCTGAATGCGCGAGGCGTGTTTACGAATCGAAGCTACGACGAGTTGAACCTCTCGGACCCCAACCTGATCCTTGGAATACACGAGGAATATCTGCAGGCGGGAGCGGAGATTCTTGAAACCAATACATTCGGCGCGAACCGCTTTCGCTTGACTCGTCACGGGTTGGGCGCAAAGGTGGAGGAGATCAACGCGGCGGGCGTGCGGCTGGCGCGGCAGGCTGTAGAACGTCTGAAGGAACGGCAAGGCGGCGAGGCCTGGGTGGCTGGTGCGGTGGGACCATTGGGCGTGCGACTGGAGCCGTTGGGCAAGACCGGTCTGGATGAAGCGCGCGCGGCTTTCGCGGAGCAGATTGGCATCCTCAAGAAAAGCGGCGTCGACCTGCTGATTGTTGAGACGATGCCGGCCTTGAATGAGGCGCGCGAGGCTCTGGAAGCGGCGAAGGCGGTGGCCCCGGAACTTCCAGTGCTGGTGATGGTGACGGTAGACGACGAGAGCGAGTGCCTGGATGGCTCCTCGGCAGCGCAGGCGGCAGCATTGCTGACCGAGTGGGGCGCGGGGGCCGTGGGAGTGAACTGCTCGACGGGACCTGCCACGGTGTTGACTGCGATTGAACAGATGCGCGCGGCAACGGCGCTGCCGCTGGCCGCCATGCCCAACGCCGGCATGCCACGGGCGGTGGATGGACGGAACATCTACCTGTGCTCGCCGGAATACATGGCCAGCTTCGCGCGCAAAGCGATCGCGGCGGGAGTGCAGATCGTAGGCGGCTGCTGCGGCACCACGCCGAATCATATTCGGGCGATGAGGCAGGCCATAAGGGCGATCGACGAACAGGCGCACGTTGCGGGGAAAGACGCAACGCCGGAAGTGAGCAAGGAGACGCCGCCTGCGCCGCTGGCGCAACGTTCGCGCCTTGGCGCGATGATTGCCGAAGGCAAGTTCATCACCATGGTGGAGTTTGTGCCGCCGCGAGGCATCGATTGCGCGAAGGAGATCGAGGGCGCCGCGCTGATGGCGCGGCTGGGCGTGGACGCCATCGACGTCTACGATGCGGCGCAGGCATCGGCGCGGATGAGCGGGCAGAGTCTCTGCATCCAGATTCAGCAGCACACGGGGATGGAGACGATTCTGCATTACACCTGCCGCGATCGCAACCTGCTGTCGATCCAGTCGGACTTGCTGGGCTCTTCGTCGATCGGGTTGCGCAATATTCTTTGTGTAACCGGCGATCCGCCCAGGCAGGGAAATTATCCTGATGCGTCTGCTGTCTTTGACGTGGATTCCATCGGATTGGTAAACATCGCGCGGCGGCTGAATCATGGTCTCGACATCGGATCGAACTCCATCGGCGCGAGCACCAACTTTACTATCGGCGTGGCGGCAAACCCGGGCGTGCCGGATCTTGAAAATGAATTGCGCCGGTTCGCCTACAAAGTGGAGGCGGGCGCCGAGTACGTGATCACGCAAGCGGTCTTCGACCTGCGCCTGCTGGAGGAGTTTCTGGAGCGGATTAAGGACCACCGCATTCCGGCGATCGCGGGCATCTGGCCGCTGACCAGCCTGCGCAACGCGGAGTATATGAAGAACGACCTGAGGGTCGCGATGCCCGAGGAGATCATGCTGCGCATGGCGCAAGCTGAAACACCCGAAGCCGCGCGGGCCGAGGGAATCAAGATAGCCCAGGAGATGCTCGCAGCGGTGAGGCCGTTGGTGCAGGGCGTGCAGGTGAGCGCGCCGTTCGGAGATTACGAGACCGCAGCCGAGGTGATCGCCAGCGCGCTGCCGGCGGGGAAGAGCGGGAAGGGATAAAAGCAATGCCGTCGTTTGAAGAATCGCTTAAGAAGCTGGAAACGATCGTCGAGCAATTAGAAAAAGGCGATCTGGCGCTCGAAGACTCACTGAAACTCTTCGAAGAGGGCGTGGAGCTGTCGACCGCCTGCAAGAAGGAGCTGGACGCCGCCGAAGGTAAAGTGCAGATGCTGGTGAAGCAGCGAGATGGAACCGTTAAGGCTGAGCCGTTCCTGACGGGCAAGTAGTTCCAGGGCCTGTTCGCGCCACTGAAGTGTCGGCGCAAATCTCTTATTCAAGTCAACATTCAGACAGCTAGCGATGCCCTGCGGTGCGCGCCGATCTGCGCGGCGAGTGCGAGGAGTGGCTCGTCGTTGCCGCGGGCCGCGGCCAGTTGCATGCCTCCGTGTGCGCATGGAATGGCGACAGTGGGAGTGCCTGCGAGGCTGAAAGGCGCGGTGTAGCGGAGCAGGCGCATGCGGGTCTGGCTGTGATCGGCGCCGGCGGCGAGGCGCGCGACGGGGATCGAGGGCAGTAGCACGAGTTCATGCGCGGCAAGGATCTCGTCGATACGCGCGCGAAAGGCTTCGAGGCGCTGGCGCAAGGCGGAGACTTCGCTGGGAGTGAGGCCGGCGCCCCACTTGAGGCGATCGCGAATGGCGGGCGCGAATTGATCGAAGTTACCGGCGTGGATTTGCGCCGCTTCGAAGGCCTGCAGGGGCGCATAAATATCCACGGCGTCGGCCCACCAGCCGGTCTCGATGCGTCGAGCTTCCAGTCCAAGATTCTCCAGTTCGCGAATGACGCCGCGGAAGCTGGTGACGACTTCAGGCTCACAATCGTGAAGAAAGCTGTCGTCGACGAATGCGAAGCGCGTGAAGCGGCGAGCCGTTGAGGTTTCGGCTGGCGCGAAAGGCGCAGCACCGAACGACGCGGCGAGATACGGAGCGTCCTGGAGATCGCGGAAGAGCCAGCCCATGGTGTCGAAGGATTGGGCCAGATGAGCGCCGCCGCGCCAATCGCCGCGGCCGAGAGAGGCGCGGTAACCGGCAAGCCCGCAAAGCGCGGCGGGAGCACGGATGGAGCCGCCAGTGTCGGTGCCGATGGCGGCGACGGCTGAGCCCTCCTGCACGCTCGCCGCTGCGCCGCTCGATGAGCCGCCGGTGAGCGCGCCGGAATCGCGAGGTTGGAGGCAGTCTCCGAACTCGGCATTCTCGCCGGTGATCCCGTATGCCAGCGGATGGAGGTGAGTTTTGCCGACGATAACGGCTCCGGCTGCGCGCAGTTGCTCCACGAGCCAGGAGTCGCGCGCGACTTTGCCGTCGCGATCGCTGTAGAAATGGACGCCGCAAGAGGTTGGAGATCCGGCGAGATCGAAGCAGTCTTTAACCGAAATTGGAAGACCCCACAATGTGGGGTGGCCGTCATTGAAGGGACCGCTGCCGCTATGGGGCATTGCCGGCGTCATGGATTCAGCGCGGGTTGCTTCAGCAAGTGTCCAGGCCGGGTCCTGCCAGATGTAGGTGTTGCGGCTGGCATTCATGTTGGAGCTCGCGAGCGCGGATTCGGCGAGTTGGGAAGGAGTTGTGGTTCCGGCGGCGAGCGCAGCGCCGAGAGCACGAAGGGTCCACGGGACGACTGTCACGTGAAGATTCTAGAGGTTGACCCGCATTGGCGTCGCGCTGGTCGTGCCATTGGTTGTGCGATGAAAAGCAGAAGGGCGGCTCCTTGCGGGCCGCCCTCCGGGGTTGAAACAAACGCAGATCAGAAGTTCAGGTGCAGAGACATCTGAATCTGGCGGGGACTGCCGATGGCATGCTTGGTGATGCCGAGGCCGGATGGAGGATTGTAGAGCGCATCTCCTCCCACGGGCACATTGTTGAAACCCGCATTCTGATTCACGTTGTTCTGGGGAATGTCGAAGCTGGATGTGTTGGTCAGGTTGTACACATCGAATGTGAAGTGCAGGCTGTAGGGCTCGTGAATCATTAAGTCCTTCACCAGAGAGGCGTCAGCTCGCCGCTGCCAGGACTGGCGGAAGATGTTGCGTTCGCCGGTGATGAAGTTCGTCTCATACGTGTCGCCATTCGGAACGCCCATCGTGCCTGGCGCGATGAGTGGAAGCGTAAAGCAACTGGCTTTGAGCGCCGCGCCTTGGCCTGTATTGATGTTGTAGAACGCGCCATTCTGGCCCGTCAGCGCGTTTTTGCGATTGCATCCGGGAGCCAGAGGAACAATCGGGTTGGTAATTCCATTGAACGTACTGTAGTAAATGCTGCCCACAGCTCCCGAATAATCGATCATGCTGTACGGCTGGCCGCTCTGGATGATGGCGACGCCGTGGATGGCCCAGCCATCCACCACTTTGCCCGCCAGCGTATCCTCGCTCATGAATTTGGGGAATGTGTAACCGTAGGTGAAATTCAGAACGTGGGTACGGTCGAAATCGGATGATCCGTATCCGCTGCGCAGATTGGCAGGATTATTGCCGTTGTAGAACAGCCCCATCCCGCTTTGCTCGTCGGTGGCGTGCGAATAGGTATAAGAAACACCTGCCGTGATGCCGTGGCTTAACCGTTGTTCAAGGTGCGACTCCAGCGCGTTGTACATTGCAATGCCGGCCGCGGTGTAGGCCTCGGACTCCGACGAGTAACCGATGTAGGGCACGCGAAGATCCACATTGCCGCCCTCATAGTTGTTGAGCATGGTGCCCTGGCTGCAATTGGTTTCCGTGGGATCGTTTACGCATTCAGGGAAAAAGGTGTTCGGGTCAAGCACGGTATAGCCGTAGCTGTAAGACTGCGAGACCGATGTACCGTCAGGGAACACTTTTCCGCCAGGGTGGGTGGGGCTGCCTGGTGTGGCAATTTGAGCCTGGTTAAAAGGAATAGGGATGATCTGGTGGCGTCCAAGATTGCCCACGTAGCCGATCTCGACCATCAGATCGTTGCGCGGTTGATACTGGAGGTTGAGCGTAAAGTTCATGCTGTAAGGCAGCTTGTTGGCGCGGTTGTAAACGCCGAGTGTATAAGGCTGGCCGCTGTTGTTGGCACCGACGGTGCCGTCGATGATGGCCGCTGCGTTGGGGAGATAGTTTGCGATGTCGGAGGCCTTGGGATTCGACGGCGGCGTGGATCGCACGGGTCCCCAGGGGGTGGCCAGGTTGTAGGCCGAATTATCTACAGTGCCTGTGATTCCATTCCCGCCGCAGATCGGAACGTAAAACAGGTAGAGATAAGTCGGATTGGCGGCATTGTAGGAAGAGCTGTAAGGGCAGTGCTGCTGCGAAACAAAAGGTTCAGTTTGCGAGGAACCGAAGGGACCGCCATCGATTTCGCCGGCGGCAAAGCCGGGCGAGAAATAAGTGAAGAGCTCGCCGCGATCGTAGTAAAAACCGCCGCCAGTGCGAACCACGAGTTTTGAGTGGAAGATAGCCGGCTGCCAGGCAATGCCGAGACGTGGCGCGATGCCCCACTGGCGGCCAGTGAGTGTGGTCTTGCTAACGCCTGTGGTTCCATTGGCGTTGTTGCCGGCAATGATAAAGCCGGAGCCCGTGATGGTGTCATTGGCGGCGTCGTAACTGTATTGCTTGGGATCGAAGTTAAAGATGTTGCCGTATTTCTCCGTCAGCCCGCCATCCCAGTCGTAGCGGACGCCGAGGGTGATGCTGAGGGTGGGCGTCGCCTGGAACTTGTCCTGCACATAGAGCCCGGTCTCGTTGGCGCGATAGTACCGATTGGCGTTGCCCTGGAGAAATGAGGTGGCTGTAAAGAGTTGCGTAGTGTAGGGCGTGACCCAGTTATTGGCGAACGTGACAAAGTCGGGTGTGTCCAGGTTGCCCGTGCCAGTGCGATGATCGATGGTGTTCAGCTGCGTATAAGACCAACTGCCTCCGAAGCTGACGGAGTGGCGACCCTTGGCCCAGATCGCCGTACCGGAGGGCATGATCCGGTTCTGGAACATGCCTGTGTTTGCTCCCTGATACTCGGAATCCGGACCAATGGCCAGCGACGGAAACAGCAGGCCATAGAGCGGGCCCGGCCCCGGCGAACCCTGGTACCCCGAAGCTTGGTCAAATGCGTCGCCGAGGGCATCGTTAATGGTGACGCCGGGAAAATAGTTGCCGAACGCCGTGCTCATCCCGATTTGCGAAGGGGAAAAAAGCTGATCGTTCGCGGCATACGCTTTCTCGCGCAGAATCCCAACAGTCTCAGAAATGCTCAGATTGGTTCCGATCGTCTGCACATTGTTGATGGAACCAACCTGGGAGCCAGTGTCCATCCTCGCGGTAAAGCCGGGGACGTTCGAGTAGGCGTAGGGCGAGGAGTTGGGGTCGTGCTGATAGTAGTATTTGGCGGCGAGGACGTCTTTGGCGTTGAAGTTCCAGTCCAGATCGGCGATCGCCTGATCGGATGTGAAGCGCGCCGTGCCGGGCAGAAATGCATTGTATGGAGAAAAGACGTTGGGAGTCCCGGGAGCATTCTGGTTCGGGACCAGCCATTTTCCCGGCTCGCCAGGCACCGAGGGCAGATTAAAAAGCGCGAGGCCGATCGGGTTTGAGCTCCAGTTGGCAGAACTGACCGTGACGCCGGTTGTGCCTTCGTTTGTGGTCCAGTTGCTGTTCGCAATGTCGGTGAGTCCGTTAGGAGTGCGATTGGAGTCGCTCAATCCGGGTGGGACGACAAGCAGCTCATCGCCGGTTTCCTGGTCTGAAATATGCAGGTGCTGGTAGCTAGCGAATCCGAAGAGTTTGTCCTTGATGATCGGTCCGCCAAAGGTGCCGCCCGCAGTGTAGCGGTGCAACTGGGGGTTCTTGTAGGCGGAGGGTATGTTGTCGTCCTTTTTGAAGAAGAAAGGCGCGGCGTTGAGAAAGTTTGTGCCGCGGCGCCCGTAGAGCGATCCGTGGATCTGGTTGGTTCCCGACTTGGTACTCATGTCGATGTGCGCGCCGCTGTCGGATCCTTGCTGCGCGTCGTACATCGAGGCGTTCACGCGAACCTCCGCGATGGATTCAGGCGCTGGCGTCGGGATGGCGTTGCCGATGGCCAAATAAACAGACGAGGCGCTGGGAATCACGCCTCCAGCAGCGTTGTTGGCCTGGCCGGTATTGTTCACAATCCGGAAAGAGTCCACTTGGCTGGTGCTCTTGCCGTTGAAGAGATTGCTGGCATCGACGCCATTCAGAAGGAAAGCATTGGATGTATCGCGCTGGCCGTTGGCCCAGATGGGAGCGTTGCCGAGGCCGGAGTTCGCGCCTGTGCCGCCGGGCAATTCAGCGTCGACGCCGGGCGAAAGTATGGCCAGCCCGGTGAAGCTGCCGGTGGGCAAGGGCACGTTGTCGATCTGCTGGGTTTCCATTACATAGCCGTTGGTGGTGTCGACGGCGTTCATCAGAGGCGCGGCTTCAACCTCGACAGTTGTGCTGGTCTGGCCCACTTTGAGCGAGACATTCAATGTTGCCGTACGGTCGGCCTGGACCGTGATGTGCGGGGTCTTCTGGGCCTCGTAACCATCTGCCGTGTAGGTGAGCGTATAGGTTCCGATGGGCAGGTTCACGAATGTGTAGGCGCCTTGGTCGTTGGTCTTGGTTGTGCGAGTGACTGAAGTTTCTTCGTGAGTAAGCGAGACCGTCGCATTGGGAATCACGCCGCCCGAGGCGTCAGTGACTTCGCCGGTGATGCCGCCGAGGGTTTGCTGGGCTTGAAGAGAGCTGGTACACAGCGCAGCGGCCGCCACAATTGCCAGCAGCCAAGGAATGAAAGACGGAAACACACGCACGACACGCATCAAGGGCATGAAACGCATAGAGGACTGACCTCGAAATAGGAATTTCCCCCTGAAACCTGGGGGATTCAAATGAACGCTTGATTGATTTTGAAATCTCGAAGTTTTTTGAGCGTTGAACTGTCACGCAGGAATGAAGTTGCTCACGCGACCTGCGATTCTTGAATGGATTCTTCCTGCTCGCGCTGCAGGTTAAGGCCATATTAATTGCCGCGGCATAAATTTCATCTAAGGAATTTGGGGCGCGCCAGCCGCATAAGGGATGCGTTTTCCACAACAAATCACACAGCTTGGGCTTTTCTTCGCCGTACTGCGTACCAGGCCAGCCCTGCAACGATGTAGCCGAGATAAAGATAAGGAATTCGTGCGTGGACAATGTCCTCGGCGGAGTTGAGGTCGAAGATCGCGATGATGAGGATGACGGCGACTGTGAGGGCACTGACCGCGGCGAGAACATGAGAATGCTTGCCCAGTGCGCGGCGCGCGAAGGGAAGCGCGAGCGCGACCAGCGCATACGCGGTGAGAAAGCCGAAGACGGAGAGCGAGCCCAGAAGGTCGTACATCGTGGATCCGGTTTCGCCACGGAGCGCCATGGCGACAGTAGCGGCGAACATGAGCGCGATGGAAAGCGCCACGGCTGCTCCCGGAGTGCCATGGCGCGCGTTGGTACGCCCGAGCGCTGCGGGAAGGAGCCCATCGTGGGCCATGCGAAGCAATACACGCGCTGCGGCTGTGGCGCATGCCAGCACGCAGGCGAACATGCTGACGAATGCGCCGCAGTCGATGGCCACGCCGAGGGGCGAGACATGAGCCTTGGCGGCGAGCATGTGCAGCGGGCTGGTAGAGCTCGAGAGCGCCGCGGACTGGCCGCGGAAACCGAGCACCTCAGAGTACGCGCAGAGCATGAAGAAGCCGCCGGCGAGCAGCGCGCACTGCAGAACAGCGCGGGGAATCGTGCGCAAGGGATCGCGTACTTCACCGCCCAGCGTTGTTGCGCCCTCGAAGCCGACAAAACTGAAGATGGAGAGGACCAAAGCGGGCCCGAGCGAGTTGAACGAAATCCCCTTGAGCTGAAATTGACTCCTATCGAGTTGAAGGCCAATGTGCACTGGCAGCAGGATGAGCACGATCACGATCAGGCCGACTGAGACGGCTTCAATCCACAGCATGACTTCAGCGGAGAGCTTCACGTCGCGGTACGCGATCAGCCCGGCGACGGCGCAGACCACCGCGAGAGTGGGAATGGCCGGCGGCGCCCAGTGGAAGAACTGCTCGGAGAGAACGGTAGCGTAATAGAGCGCTCCGCCTGCTACCGATGCGCCCGTGGCGAGGTAGGCGAGCAGCAATCCCCAGGCGGCGGCGACTCCGAAGGCCGGAGGAAGCGTGTTTGCGGTGTAGGTGTAGAGCGAACCTGGCGACGCGCTGAGGCGAGCGAATCGGCTGATGCAGAAACCGACTAACAGCATGGAAACTGTGGCGAGAAGATAGACGAACCATGTGGCGTTGCCTGCGTATGCGAAGACCAGTGGAATCGTGAGCGATGCAGACGTGCTGGGCGCCATGGCGGAAACAGACTGAGCTAGCGTCTCGATGGGGCCGAGGACACCCTTGCGCAGGCCGTAACTTTCCGTCCCGATGTCCTTCGCAGACACGTTGCTCTGTGTGGTCGTGCTACTGGTCACGGCTCTGCCTTTTGCTGTTGAAGTAGTTACTTAGCGCTCGACGGTGGCCTCGATCGTACCATTCGGCTCGTCAATGGGCACAAAGATGTGGTTAGGATTGTCTTGGCCGAACGGCCTAAGATCGGCGAGCAGATGATGCAGGTTGGGCATCGAGAGATGAATGCGCGCGATCTCCGGCGCGGCGTCGAGTGCGGCCTTGCCCATGTCGAAGAGCGTGTGCTGCACGCTCATGCTGTTGTGCGCGGCAAACTCTTTAAGCAGCGCAGCCACGATACGCGCGCGAGCCTTTGCGTAGTCCGGCGCGGCGGCAGCGTAATCCCAGGTGATGGTGGCGCGTGTGCCAAGGATTCGGTCGGTGGCCGGCTTGAGCGTAGTCAGCTTGTCGACGACGTAGCCGGTGAAGGCTGATTTTGTGGTTTTGAGGATCGTTAACCCCTCGACGCCAGAGGTCACCGCCCATGGGCTGCCGCGTTCGCGCGTTGCATGTGCGGTCTGAAGCTCGGGCCCTCCCATTTTGAAGGTTGTTGCCTCGGGCGCTCCGTCGACGATCATGCGCTCCCACCCTTTGGCCTCGACTTCAACGCTCACCTTGGCGATTTGCGGGTGGTTCTCAAGCAGATAATCGCCGTACTCGCAAGCGAACTCCTCGATCATTGCTGCTTTTGAGTTACGCGCCACGAAATACACGGTGTTCTTCATCGTGTCGGTGGGCAGGACTTTGCTGTTATCAGCCTTGGTGAAGCTGGCCTCGAAGTCACCTTGCAGCATGACGTGGACGGTCCACTCGTCGAACAAGTGCCGGTCCCCATGGATCGGATCCTTGACGCGCGTGATGCGCGAGAGACGCACGCGCGATTTCCCGTAGCGGTTTTCACCCAGTTTGGCCATGCGTTAGCTTCCTCTGTAAGTTGTATAGCCGTTGTCGCTCAAAAGCACCGGCAGATGGTAGTGCGCGCTGCCATCGCAATTGAAGTGAATTGCAATCTCAGGGTAGATGCTGGCCCGGCCGAGGCGCGCAAAATAAGCACCGTTGTCGAAGGTAAGCCGATAAGCGCCCGATGCAGCATCGCGGGCGAGATCGCGACAACGGCCGTCGGCATCGGTCACGCCGGCAGCGACCTCAATCCAATCGCCGGGCGCTTCGCGCGCGCTCTCTGCGGCGCCGCCGTTCGCGGGAACTTCGATCCATCCGCCGCCTTCAAACCGCTCGAGCCGGACAGAGATGCCAGCTGCCGGCTTACCGAGCGCGGTATCCAATACGTGAGTTGAAATGACGCTCATTCTACTAACCACTTTCCTAAACGGATTTGCATGATTTGCCACTGTTGCTCGGCTGCCTCGCGCAACTCGGCCTCGCGATCGCGTGCCAGGCGGCGCTTGAGAATGGTAAGCATTTCGGCGGCGCTTTTGCCGGTCGCGCAAACAATATATGTGAAGCCGAAGCGCTGCTCGTACAGTTGATTGTCTTCTGCGAGTTCGGTCAGCACCAGTTCATTTGCGGCGCTGGCCGAAGATTGTTCCTGGCGCGACCATGCCGCTGATTGTTCCGACGCGTGTGCAGCGGCGTGAGCGGGCTTGCGCTCTCCAACGCGCGGATGACAGGCGAAGGCCTCCAGCCAATCCGGTTCCTGCATCGCGCTCCACACGCGATCGGCGGCTTGGCTCAGTGCTTCAACGCTGCCGATTGGACGCAGCGCTACCATGGCCGCAGCCCATCGCTTCGATCCGCAGCACGCGAGCATCGCCTCCAGGGCCGAGGATGCGTCAGCCCCATTCCAGGCGGCAAGGGTGGCATTCGTCAATGCGATTCCTCCCGGCGAAGTTGAAGCAGAAACTCGTCAAGCAGATTGACGGCCACTCGGCTCCGATAATCGGCAGTGGAACGAATGTCGTCGATCGGTTTCACTTCGGCGAGCAAGGCGTGGTGCGCGGATTGAATCGTGTCGCGCGTGATCGTCTGGCCGAGGAGCGCCGATTCAGCTTGCAGGAGGCGCGTGGGGAAGGGCGCAAGACTCGCCGCACCGAGGCGAATTTCGCGGATCGCGCCATTCTCGAGCAGCGCCGTTGCGCCCAGCGCAACTTTGGCGATGGCCATTGCGCGGCGCGTCCCCACTTTACGCAGGTACTGCTTGTGGCTTGCGAATCGACGCGGCAAGTGAATCGCATAGAGAAGTTCATCCGCGGCGAGGACGTTGCGCTTGTAGCCCGCATGGAACTCAGAGTAAGGAACGCGGCGGCGTCCTCGCGCGGAGATGAGTTCGATCTCCGCGTCGTAGGCCAGCAGCGCGGGCGAAGAATCCGCGGCAGGCGAGCCGTTGACCAAATTGCCTCCGAGAGTTGCGCGGCTCTGGTTGGCGATGGAGCCGATCCAGCTTGCAGCTTTGGCGAGCAGGGGCAATTCAGCGGCGATGACGGCGTGTCTGCGCAGATCGAGAAAGGTGGCAGCGGCGCCGACAACGACGCTCTGCGGCAAAACGTCGATCGCGCGCAGGTCGGGAATGCCCCATAGGCTTACGAGCTTGGGCGCGGCGAGCCGGCCCGCGGAAAATGCAACCATCAACTCCGTGCCGCCCGCAATAGGCGTCCACGCGCCAGGTTCCGCGGCAAGCAGCTCGAGGACGCCGGCTAGAGTGCCGGGCGCAACCAGATCGTGCATTGCTGCATTACCGCGCATGGTGCATCTGCTCCGTGGTTAGCTTGGTTGCAGGGCTCGCGCTTTGCGCGTCAACGGCTGCGGCAACCGATTCAAAAATGCGTATGAATCCCGTGCAGCGGCAGAGATTCCCGGCAAGAGCTTCGCGAATCTGGGGCATATCGGGATTTGGACTACGCTCCAGGAGCTGTGCAGCAGCCATCAACATTCCGGGCGTGCAAATTCCGCACTGAGCGCCGCCGTGACAAAGGAACGCTTCCTGCAGAGGATGCAGCGCGCCATCAAGAGCCAGGCCTTCGACGGTCTGGATGTCGGCGCCTTCAACTTGCAACACCGGAACCAGGCAACTGTTCACAAGCTCGCCGTTCATGCGAATGGAACACGAGCCGCACTCGCCTTCGCCACAGCCTTCCTTGGTTCCGGTCAGATGGAGATCTTCGCGTAGGACGTCGAGGAGGCGCTTCATCGGAGGAACCTTTACGATTCGTGCCTCACTGTTCACGTTGAAGCGAATCGCGGGCCAGCGTTTGCTAGACGTTGCGCTTTCGTTCGTACTCATCGCGCAGCCGTCTCCTCCGCCGGTTGAGCCGCGGCGAGACCGAGGTAGAGATCCTCGGGCAGCAATGGAATGGAGTTGAATGCAACCCCCGTCGCGTCGCGAATGGCGTTCAGAATCGCCGGCGCGGGACCGTCGTGCGGCAACTCGCCAAGGCCCTTGGCGCCAAATCCTCCGAATTGAAATGGAATCTCCTCGAAAGACACATGAATCGGCGGAACGTCCTCCGCTGTGGGCATGATGTAGTTGGTCATCTGATTGTTGGCCATGCGGCCGTCCTGCCAAACAACTTTTTCGTAGAGCGCGTAGCCGATGCCCTGTGCGATGCCACCCTCGATCTGCCCGGCGGCCAGCACCGGGTGAAGCACGCGGCCCACCTCCTGGACGGCCCAGAAGTCTTCCACCTCGGCGGAGTAGGTGACGGTGTCGACCGCGACTTGCGCTACATAAACGGCCCACGCATACGCGCCATACGCTTCGCCGTGGTACCGCTGGTCGTCCCAGACAATTCCCGGCGGCGCTTCATAGCGGCACAAAGATACAACCTCTCCATGCAGGGCGCGATAGCGCTCGCAGGCGGCGAAGAACTCGGCGGGAGTGTACGTCGCGCCAAGACCGGCATGTTCGCGAAGCAGCTCGAGGAGCTGCGAGCAGGCGCGCTCAATAATGCGTCCGATCACCATCGATGTGCGCGAGGCGACCGTGGGACCGCTGTTCGGCACCACGCCGGTGTCGGGCGCAGCCATCGTGACATCAGCGTAATCGATTCCCAGCGCTTCCGCGGCAATTTGGGTGAGGATGGTGTTCGTGCCCTGGCCGAATTCCGTGTTGGAGACGAGTACGCGCACTTTGCCATCGGGCATGACGTCGATTCCGCCTAGCGAGTTGAGGTAGACCTCGCCGGAGCCGGTGAACCCCGAGCCGTGATAGAAGGCGGCGATTCCCATGCCGCGCTTGACTGGGCTCGCCGGATTCTCGCGGGCAAACTGTGCCCGCCTGGCGTGGTAGTCGCTCTCTTTGAGCGCGCGATCGAGCAGTTGATCGAGAATCACAGGCTCGCGCATCAATTGTTCGGTCGCGTTGGTGTCGCCGACGTGCAGAAAGTTTCGGCGCCGAAGCTCGATGGGGTCGATCCCGATGGCGGCAGCGATCTCGTCCATGTGGCGCTCCATGGCAAAAATCGCTTGCGGCGCGCCGAAACCGCGGAATGCGCCGTACGGAACGTAATTGGTTGCCCACGAGCGTGCATGCAGGCGGATGTTGGGGCAAACGTATGGACCCGTAGAGTGCAGCGTGGCGCGCGAAAGCACCGTGGATGAAAGCGTGGCGTAAGCGCCGCCGTCGGCTGCGAGGTCGATCTCCATGGCCAGCAATTTGCCATTGCGGTCGACCGCTGTACGGTGGCGTACGCACGACGGGTGGCGCTTGGTGGTCGCGGCCAGATCTTCCATGCGGTCGTAGACCATCTTCACGGGATGGCCGCTCTTCATGGCCAGCAGCGCCGCGTGGCAGGCGAGCGTGGAGGGATAATCTTCTTTGCCGCCGAATGCGCCGCCGGTCTCAGTTTGGATCACTCGGACTTTGTCTTCGGGCAAATCGAAGACCGCACGCAGAGCCTTGAAGACGTAGTAGGGACACTGCAGCGAGCCCCAAACCGTGACGCCGCTTTCCGCGCTGTATTCCGCGATGACGCCCTGATTCTCGATGTAGAGATGTTCCTGCGCGCCGGTGCGGTACTCGCCTTCGATGATGCGGGCCGCGTGAGCCCATGCGGAGTCCACGTCACCCTTTTCGAGAAGAAAGCTCTTGAGCAGGTTGTCCGCGCCCCAGACGGCCACGTCCTGGCGTTCGCTTTCTTCAATGGTGAAGATGGGCTGCAGCGGCTCATATTCGATCTGGACCGCGCCTACGGCTTCTCGTAGCTTGTGCTTGTCAGGATGCGCGAGGAGCAGGATCGCCTCTTCGCAATGATTCACCTTGCCATCAGCGAGGCACGGCTGATCGGCGACGATGAGCTGGATGCAATTCTCGCCTGGGATGTCGGCGGCGGTGACGATTGCGAATTCGCTCCAGTCGATGCGGCGGTCAAATGCGATGGAGCGAATCAGCCCGCGCGGAATCGAGCTGCGCACTGTGGCTCCGTGCCACATGCCGTCGCGGTCGATATCGTCCACATAACACGCGCGGCCCAGCAACTTGTCCACGCCTTCCTTGCGGGGAACGTTGGCGCCAACGATGCGGGTTGTCGAAGGCGTGCTCATGGTTTCCGAAGCCGATTTCACCGAACGGATTGACGGATAGCATACAATGGCGCGCGGTCATTTGAAAGCGCAGGCGTTAGGACGCGAGCTCCGCCAGCGTGCGGGACAGCACGTGTACACCACTGCCGATCCACTCGGGCGAAGCGTACTCGTCGGGCCTGTGGCTAACGCCGCCGCGACAGGGAATGAACAGCATGGCCACGGGTGCGATGCACGACACAAATGATGAGTCGTGATAGGCGCGCGCAACCATTCGCTTGTATATCTTGCCGGCTGCGATGGCCGAGCGTTCGAGTGCGGCGAGGATTTCGGGGTCGCAGGTCGTCGGCGGATCGGCATTGATCAAATCAGTGGTGATCGTGACTCCGCGGCGAGTTCTCACCTCTTCCACGGCGGAGGCGAGCGCCGCTAAAACGCCATCGCGTCGCGCCCGGTTAATATCGCGCACGTCGGTCGTTATGAGCACGCGAGAAGGAACGCTATTGACCGCGCCGGGAAAGACATCGCAAATGCCCACAGTACCGACGGTGTCGATTGCGCCTGTTGATTTGGCCGCCGATTCAAGCGCGAGAATGAGCTCGGCGGCTGCAGCCAACGCATCTTTGCGGCCCGGCATCAGCTTGCCGCCGGCGTGGCCGCCCTCGCCTTCAATCGCGATGCGTTGACTCGCGGGCGCGGCGATGTGCGTCACCAGGCCGACGTCGATTCCTTCCAGCTCAAGATACGGTCCCTGCTCAATGTGCAGCTCGACAAATTGATGAAAGCGGCCGCGAGGCACGGCAACGGACTCAAGCGGCCCGATAAATCCGGCTTGCGCGCGCCACTCCTCCAGTCCACGCCCATCCTTGTCGCGCAGCGCGAGGGCTTGTTGCGGCGTAAGCACGCTGGCCATCATGCGGCTGCCGAGACAGCCAATGCCGAATCGCGTCGGTTCCTCGGCTGTGAAAATGACGAGCTCAATGGAGCGCCGCGGCTTGAAACCGAACTTCTGCAAGACGCGAATGGCTTCAAGGCCGCCCAGCACGCCCACACAGCCGTCGTAGAGGCCGGCGTTAGGAATGGCATCGATGTGCGAGCCGGTTCCGATGGGCGCGAGCGTTGGATCGCTGCCTTCCCAGCGCGCAAAGGTGTTGCCGATTGCGTCTTCGCGCACCTTGAGCCCGGCAGCTTCACAGAGCCCCTTCACGTAGGTCCGCGCGCGCAGGTCGGCCTCGCCGAAAACAACTCGCGTCACGATGGGCGGTTCGGCTTCCGAAATTTGCGCGAGCGCCATTAGCTCTGCCGTCAGGCCGTCGATGGTGAGTTGCGGGCGTGCGGTTGTCATTCGCTTTCTCCGAGCGGATGGCGGCGCCAGTCTTTGTAGAGGAGATACTTCGCCGGCCGCTTGCCGAGCGCGCCAAACCACTGCGGGCAGTAGGCGCGCATCCAGATGAAGTCGCCGGCATAAACGGGGTACCACGAGTCGCCAAGACGATAGACGCCGCCGCCTTCAAGCATCAGAAGGCCGTGCTCCATGACATGAATCTCAACCATAGGGAGCGACGCACCGGGATCGTAGGTCAGGGTGTTCACCGCGAAGTCGTAGGGCGGGCCGTCGGGTATGAGCGCGCGCACGCGCAGCGCATCGTCGTCCATGAGCGGCGTGGCTTTGACCGCGGATTCGTCGCCGATGACGATCTTTGGATCGGCTGCGCCCGCTTGCGGCTCGTAAGGTTTTTCAATCACCACCGCGCGCGCGATTCCCGTGGCGCGGACGGTGTGCGCCGCGCCCTGCGGCAGATAGGCGAAGCCGCCCGGCTTGAGGATGTGTCGCTTGTCGCCCGCCTTGACTTCAAGCTTGCCGTCGAGGACGTAAAGGAATCGCTGCGCCGGTGCGGGGCCAAGTGAGCCGCCGGCGACGAATTCGGCGGTCATTTGCGTAAAGCGCGCGCCCAGTTGCGGCGCGGCGTGGATGATAAACTCCACTCCCTCGGCTCCGGGCAGCGGTGAGCGGACAAATGTATCTGGTGTTTGCAGCAAGTGATCCGGCTTCCGGCTGCTGCGCGTTGATCCAAATTGGTGCACGTGCGACCTCGATCCGGGAAATGAATTGGTGTTCCCGAGAATTCCGATGCTCGATTCTATCCGACCTCTGCCGCCAGCCGCTGAAGAAATCTGCGGCCCACGTTGAGCGCCGCCTCAATGTCTTCTTCGAGCACAGATTCATCGGGATGGTGGCTGATGCCGCCGGGGCTGCGCAGGAAGAGCATGGTGGTGGGCACGCGGGCAGCCATCACCATCGCGTCGTGGCCTGCGCCGCTGGTCATCAGTTTTTCCGGCAAGCCCGCCGCTTCGATCGCGTCGGCCAGGCGGGCCGTCAGGCGCTCGTCCATGGGCACGGCGGGCTGATCCATCTGGCGCGCGATTTCGAGGGTGAGCCCGCGTTTTTCGGCGATGACGTACGCTAACGCGAGAAGAGATTCCACGGCGGCTTTGCGTGACGCGTCGTCAGCGTGGCGCACGTCGAGGCTCACACGCGCGACCCCGGCGATGACATTGGCCGCGTTCGGTTCGGCGTCGATTTTCCCCACGGTGGCGATCAGGCCTTCTGTTTGCCGCGCCAATGTTTCGACGGCAGAAATCCATTCTGCGGCACCCGCGAGAGCATCGCGGCGCAGGCGCATGGGAGTCGTGCCCGAATGGTTGGCTTGGCCGCGGAACTCGGCCGTGAGACGCGTTTGGCCAACTATGGCCGTGACTGCCGCGACGGAAAGGCCTTCAGATTCGAGGACCGGGCCCTGTTCGATGTGTATTTCGACGAAACCGAGCACATCCGCATCGAGCGCTGCTTCGTCGATTTTGTGGGGTTCCAGGCCGAAGGTGCGAATCGAGTCGGCTAGTGTGACGCCGTCGGCGTCTTTGAGTCCCAACAGCGCCGGGTCGAAGCGACCGGCCACTGCCCGGCTGCCGATGAATGGCACGCCGAAGCGAACGCCTTCTTCTTCGGAGAATGCGATCACCTCAATGGTCAGCGGAAGTTTGAGTTCCTGCGCCAGGCGAGCCCATTCGAGTGCGAGTGCGACGCCGAGGACACCGTCAAATGCACCTGCATTGGGGACCGTGTCAATGTGCGAGCCGAGAACCAATCGTTGGCTGCGCGCGCCATCCGGCTGCCACAAGCCGCGCAGATTGCCCGCTGAATCCGTGCGCACAGTCATGCCGAGTGATTCCATGCGGCTGCGCAGAAGCTCGTGAACATCGTGTACGGGTGGAGTGAGAAAGCGACGCGTGATGCGGCCCGGCTCCTCGCTCATTCGGGCGATCTGCCTGCATGCGGCGATGGCGCGTTGCGCACGTTCCTTCATGTCCGAACCTGCTCTTTTCCGCGCGCCTGATCGGAGAACTTGCCTGCGCGCCCATCGTTGCTATAGACGGGTTCGCCGCGCAGCCAGGTTTCGACGACGCGCCCGCGAAGTTTCGCGCCAAGATATGGCGAGAGCTTGTGGCGGAAGTGCAGGTCATTCGGCGTCACAGTCCATGCGGTTTGGGGATCGAAGATTGCGAAATCCGCATGGGCGCCGGGAGCGATTGCGCCTTTGCGTCCGATCAGTCCCGCGAGACGCGCCGGCGCCGCGGACATCCATTCGCCGATTCGCTCAACCTTGATGCCGCGCTGCTGCATGGCGGTCCACATGACGGGCAGCGCCAAGCCCAGGCTCGAGATTCCGCCCCACGCTTGATCGAAACGGCCTTTTTGGCGGCCGGTTTCAAGGTGCTTCATCTCGGGCGGGCAGGGCGAGTGGTCAGTGATCACCGTCTCGATAAGTCCCTGCTCGAGCGCGATCCACAAGGCCTCGCGGTTAGCAGCGTCGCGGATCGGCGGCGCGCATTTATGCTCTGTCGCGCCATCGGGAATGTCTTCCGCGGCGAACCAAAGATAGTGCGCGCACGTTTCTACCGTCACTGGCACGCCCCGGTCGCGCGCCGCAGCCAACAGAGGCAAAGCCCGTGCGCTCGACAAATGCACAATGTGGATTGGTGTGCGAAACTCTTGCGCCAGACGCATGAGCAGATCAATAGCATCAACCTCGGCTGCGTCTGGGCGGGAAGCGAGAAACGTGGAATACTTGCGCCAGTCAGCGCCCGCTTCGTTCAGCTTTTTCGTCGCCGCGTCGACCGGGCCGGACAACTCGGCATGGGCCAGTAACGGCAAGCCGGTTCCACGCAGCTTTGCCAAACCTAACCGCAGATCGGCCTCATCAACTGATGCGAAGCCATCGATGCCGGAATGAATGAGGAAGCATTTGAAGCCCGCCACGCCCGCGCGCGCCAGCGGCTCGATGGAGTCAGCGTTGCCGCGCACTACGCCGCCCCAGGTGGCCCAGTCGACCCATGCTTTTTCTTTCGCTGCATTCCGCTTGGCTTCGAGCGCCGACACATCGATCGTCTCGGGCACGCAGTTCAAAGGCATGTCGACAAACGTGGTCACGCCGCCCGCGGCCGCTGCTTGCGTTGCCGTCTGAAAGCCCTCCCACTCCGTGCGGCCAGGTTCGTTGATGTGAACATGAGTGTCGACCAGGCCCGGCAAGATCACATTGTCGCCAAAGTCGATCAGATCGGCGCCTGGCGGGAGCTCGTCCCAGCCGCGCAATGCGGAAATGCGCTCCTCGTCCACAAGCACCATCGCGGGCGCGAGACCCGCCGGCGTCAGAACGCGAGTGGAACGAAGCGCCTTTGTCATCTTGTATGTACTTTCGCTTCCCGGGGAGGCCAAGGGCAAGGGGCGCGCAGACGATTCTATTGAACGCTTTGATTCACTCTTGCGTCGATGAATGAAGCCAGCCGCCGGATTTCTGGCGTCTCGCCGCGCCAGACGGCGTTAACCGCGCAGCTTGGCCAGCAGGTCCTGCGGATGGACAGGCTTGGCGAGAATATCGAACTCGTAGCCCTCGGCGCGGGCTTTCTCCAGAAGGTCGGCGGTCGCTGCCTGGCCGGAAAATAGGAGAATCTTGATTCCCGGCAGAAGGGCGCGCATGCGAATGGCAGTGTCGATCCCGTTCAAGTCGGCCATGATCACGTCGGAGATGAGCATGTCGGGCCGAAAAGTATCGGCTAGCTCGAGAGCCTTTTCTCCGGAGTAGACCGCACGTGCCTCAAAACCGCTCTGATTCAAAATCATGGTTAACGTGTCGGCGATGACTCGCTCGTCGTCGGCTACCAGCACCTTTGGTTTGGTTGCGTTCGGCATATTCTCCATCGGGGCAGGGAAGTGAACACCGTGAAACGTTTCGTTGGCTTCGATCGGTCGCGGTGACCCGCGCCGGGTCTGACTTACGCTTTCAATAGCTCAGGAATGCTACGCTTTACCAGTGTAAAGCACGGCGCGCCTTGTCTGGTCATGCCCGCCGCTTGCGCCGGGAAGCCGGGCATGCGAGTCGAATTGCGCGGCTCATTCGGCATGGTGCGAATTCATCTGCCATCCAATGTTGACGCTTATGCTGGCGCGAGCGAACGCGAGTTCCGCCTGACCCCCCTACCGGAGCACCGGAAATGCAGGAAACGGCTACCCCCAACGCGACTCTCGAAGCGCCGCCGGCCGCTGACGCAATCATCCGTGCGGAAAAAATCGAAAAATACTATGCGCAGCCAAGCCAGAATCGCATTCAGGTGATTTCGGCGACGGACCTGAGCATCGTCCCCGGAGAGATTCTTGCGTTGCTGGGCCCTTCTGGATCGGGCAAGTCGACGATGCTGCGCATGTTGACTGGGCTCTCCGCACCGACGGCGGGCCAGGTCTACTGGCACGGCACGCCCATTTCGCAGGCCGAGATCAATGTCTCGATCGTCTTTCAGAGCTTCGCGCTTTTTCCCTGGCTCACGGTTCTGGAAAACGTGGAAGCTCCGCTACAGGCGCGCGGCGTGGCGCCGGCAGAGCGCCGCGAACGCAGCATGAAGATGCTCGACGTGGTAGGTCTTGACGGATTTGAGGCTGCGTATCCGAAGGAGCTTTCGGGTGGAATGCGGCAGCGCGTGGGATTCGCTCGCGCTCTCGTGGTTGAGCCCGAGGTTCTTTTCATGGATGAGCCGTTTTCCGCGCTGGATGTGCTGACGGCCGAGAATCTGCGCAGCGAACTGCTGGAACTTTGGGCGAACAAGACCATGCCTACGAAGGCGGTTTTTCTGGTGACGCACAACATTGAAGAAGCGGTGCTGCTGGCTGACCGCATCATCGTGTTGGGGCGGAATCCGGGCCACATTCGCACCGACTTCCCGGTGAAGCTGGCGCAGCCGCGCGATCGAAAGTCCGAGGCCTTTACGCAACTCGTGGATTACATCTACAAGGTGCTCACCCAGCCGGACGTTTCGCCCGCCGAGGCGCCGGGACAGGTAACAGAACCTCGCCTGCGCGATCAGAGGCAGATGCGCTACCAGATGCTGCCGCATGCCCGGCCCGGCGGCATCGCAGGCTTGCTCGAGCTGCTGATCGATCGCGGCGGGCGCGACGACATGTACCGCCTGGCCGAAGACCTCGCTTTTGAGATTGACGATTTGCTTCCCATTGTGGACGCGGCGCAGATGCTGGGCTTTCTCAAAGTCGAAGAGGGCGATGCGGCCATCACAACCAGCGGCGAGGAGTTCGCCAACTCCGAGATTCTCCGCCAGAAGGAGCTGTTCCGCAACGCCGCTGTCGAGAACGTGCTGCTGCTGCGGCAGATTCGCCGCGCGCTCGATGCGAAGAGCGATCACACCGTTCCTGAGGATTTCTTCATGGACATGCTTGGGGAACAGTTCAGCGAAGAGGAATCGCAGCGGCAGTTGGAGACCGCGGTGACGTGGGGCCGGTACGCAGAGATATTCGACTTCGACTCTGCGCGCCGCCGCTTTGTGCTGCCCGACGCACTGGAAGAGGAGATTGCCCCCAGAGAGGAGGCGAAGTGAGCCTCCCGCGCCCGCTGGCGCGATCCCTCGTAACGGTCAGAAGAACACCGTTCTTCATCGATCTGGGAGTGGCGGCCTGTGCGCTGGCGCTGTTCTTCGCAATCGTCAGCACAGGCGTTTACTGGTTTCAAAAGCCGATCCCAGTCGTGCCGATTTCGAGCTCCATCGGCGCTCTTCACTTGTACGCGTTCTACTCCATCGTGCGCATGGCCATCGCCTACTTTCTCAGCCTGGCCTTCGCCATCTCCTACGGCTACATTGCGGCCTACAATCCGCGCATCGAGCCGTGGATGGTCGCGGTTCTCGATATCCTGCAGTCGATCCCGGTGCTGAGCTTTTTACCGCCCGTGGTTCTGGCCATGGTTTCGCTCATTCCCGGCCATCAGCTGGGCATTGAAATGAGCGTCATTCTGCTCATCTTTACCGGCCAGGTGTGGAACCTCGCCTTCAGTTTTTATTCGTCGCTTAAGACCATCCCCAAAGAGATGCTCGAAGCCGCGAGTGTCTTCCGCTACTCCGGATGGCAACGGTTCTGGCAACTGGAGATGCCTTTCTCGGCAATCGGCCTGGTGTGGAACTCGATCGTATCCGTGGCCGGCGGCTGGTTCGCGCTGATTTTCTGCGAGACATTCACCATGGGTGCGCGCAATTTTCAACTCCCCGGGCTGGGCAGCTACATCCAAACCGCGACCAACAACGGCGATGTGCATGCGCTGCTGGCCGGCATTGCTACGGTGATCCTGATCGTGGTCGCCACCGATCAACTAGTGTGGCGGCCGCTCATCGCCTGGAGCGACAAATTTAAGTTCGAGCAGGTGGAGTCAGCCGAGCACGTCACTTCACCCGTCCTCGAGCTGCTTCGCCGATCGAAGATTCTGGAGACCCTTCCCGGCCGGGTTTGGAATCGTGTCGAAGAGCCAGTCTATCGGCGGTTGGCGAAATCGAAGGAATGCCGCGTGGTGAGGCCGCTGGAAGAGGCGAAGTCAGCTAAGGTGTCGCCGGCGCTCTGGGCAGTGGCCGTTGCGGGCGGTCTGGCCGTTTGCTGGGCAGCGGCGCAGGCCGCATTCATGCTCCGTACCATTACCTGGCCCGACCTGCGCCTTTTGCTCGAAGGAGCCGCGGCCACATTTCTCCGCGTGAATGCGGCGCTGTTGCTTTCCGCCCTGTGGACCATTCCTGTCGGCGTGGCTATCGGCCTGAACCCGCGACTGGCACGGGTGGTGCAGCCGCTGGCGCAGATTATGGCATCGGTGCCCGCCACGGCCTTCTTTCCCATTCTGCTGATTGGCCTCGTGAAGATCGGTGGCGGGTTGGGCATCGGATCCATTGCACTCATGCTTCTCGGCACACAGTGGTACATCTTGTTCAATGTGATCGCGGGAGCTATGTCGATTCCCTCGGACCTTCGCGAAGTTTGTACGGTCTGCCGCTTTACGCGCTGGCAGAAATGGACCCGCCTGATTCTTCCCGGCATCTTTCCCTACCTGATTACGGGGATGGTCACGGCCTCAGGCGGCGCATGGAACGCCTCGGTGATGGCCGAGTATTCACATGTGCAGGGCCACACGCTCTCGACCATCGGCCTTGGCGCGCAGATTGACGCCGCCACCGACAGCGGCCGGTTCGCTATGCTCCTGCTCGCCACGATCTTCATTTCGCTCATGGTCGTCACCATGAACCGGCTGGTGTGGCGGCGGCTCTATCGCCTCGCCGAGACGCGGTTTAAACTCGAGGGCTAAGCAGAGTTCGCCGCATCCAGGGAAGTTTGCCATGATTCGAGTTGGACTGGTGGGTTTCGGCATGGCGGCGCGCGTCTTTCACGCGCCGCTGATCTCGTCCGTCGAAGGGCTGGAGCTGGCCGCGGTCGTAGAGCGCAACTCGGACACGGCAGCGGCACGCTATCCCGGCATTGAGGTCTATCGTTCGTTCGAAGCGATGCTGGCCGACGCCTCGCTCGGTCTCTTTGTGTTGGCCACGCCGAATGGAACCCACTTTCCGCTCGCCAAGCAGCTCCTGAAGGCTGGCAAAAATGTTGTCGTCGACAAGCCGATGACGCTGACCTCGGCGGAGGCTGCTGAGCTGATTGGCCTCGCGAAGAAATTCAGAGTGCTCCTCGCTCCATTCCAAAGCCGCCGCTGGGACAGTGACTTCCTGACAATCCAGAAACTGTTGCATGAAGGTTCGCTGGGCCGGCTGGTGGCCTTCGAATCCCGGCTCGACCGTTGGCGGCCGGCTCCATTGACGGAGCGATTGTGGAAGGAGAGCGCGGAGGCGGGTGGCGGAAAGCTTCTCGATCTGGGGCCACACCTGGTGGATCAGGCTCTAGTTCTTTTCGGCAAGCCGGAGGCGGTGAGCGCCGAAGTTGTGCGCGAGAAAGACGGCCCGGGCGTCGATGACGCTTTTACGATTGGCCTCCGCTATCCGGGCCTCATCGTGACGCTCGGTGCCAACAGCCTCTCGCTACCTGCCGCACCGCGCTTTCACTTGCGCGGAACCAAGGGCGGTTACGTGAAAAACGGCGTCGACCCGCAAGAGGCCGCGCTCAACAAGGTCACGCACATTGATGACGCTGCCTGGGGCCAGGAGCCTGTGGCCAACTGGGGTGTGCTGCACGTCGGCATCGAAGGCGGATCGGTCACCAGGCCCGTACCCGCGCTAACGGGAGACTACCGTCTCTACTACGCGGGCATCCGCGATGCGCTTCTGGGGAAGGCTCCTGCACCGGTCACCGGCATTGACGGCTGGCGCGTGGCTCGCGTGCTGGAGTGGGCCGCGGAAAGCTCCGAAAAGCGCTGCGAAATTGTGTGCGACTGGAGCGATGAGCTGAAATAACGTCAATTTTGCCGGGACGATCGAATTTATTGCCGGCTCGGTTCCTTATCGATCAGCGGCACCCAAAAGCGAAATCGCGCGCCGCCGCCGGGAAGGCTGGAAGCCTCGATGCCCCCGCCGTGGACCTTCAGAATGGCGCGCGTGATGGCGAGTCCCATTCCTGACCCCTTGCGAAGTTTGGCGCCACCCTTTCCGCGATAAAACTTATCGAAGATCAGCGGCAGGTCCTGGGCATCGATTCCCGGGCCGTTGTCCTCCACGCAGAACTCCAGGCGATCCTCTGTGCGTTTGCTGCTCAGCGTCACTCGCGACCCTGGAGGAGTATGGCCAGCAACGTTCTCCAGCAGGTGGCGCAGAACCCTCCCAAGCAGGTGAGGATCGAACCATGCAGGTTTGTCAATCCCGCTTGGATCGTCCGCGGCGCCGGGCAAAACTGTCACCTTGTGCCTGGCCAGAACTTTGCGCGATTCCTCGACGGCCTCGTCGAGCAAAGCGCGTGGATGAATCGACGACATCTTGACCCGGACCACGTTGGCATCGATCTCGGCCATCTCCACAGCCTCGCCGATCAACTGATCCAGCCGTTCCGCCTCCTCGTTAATCACTCGCACCATTTCCAGCCGTCCGGCTTCGTCGAGCCCGCCGGTCTCCAGAAGGGTTGTGGAAGCTGCCCGGATGGAGGTGAGCGGCGTGCGCAGCTCGTGCGTCAGGGAGTCGATCAAGGCAGTGCGGAGCCGGTCCGCCTCGCGGGCCGCTTCGATGCGCGTGGTCGCCGCCATCGCAATGGCGCGTGCCACGGCGATCGATACCTGAGCAGTCACCGCAGTAGCGACTTCGAGCGAAAGCGAATTAGGCCTCCACGACAACGCGCCCACTGGTTTTAGACCGAGAGCCAGCGCCGCGGTCTGGAAGCCGGCAAACGGCGCAATGGTGGGATTAAGTCCCTGCGTCACCGCCTGCATGTGCGCATGCACGCTGGCTGGAGCCGCGCCGGTTGATGAGTAGAACCGGTCGTAATCGCCGACGTAGAGGACCACCCCTTCGAGAGCGAAGATCCGGTCAATGACGCCGGGAAGATCGCGAAGAAGGCGGTCGGCGTCTTCAAAGAGCATCATCTCCTGGCTGAGGGCGTAGAGCTTGCCAACATCAGCTTGCCGCTGTTCCGCCTGAATTGCTTTTTGCCGCGCGCGCTCTGACAGCCGGCTAACGACAGCGCAACTGAGCGCGAAGGAAACCATCGCCACCCATGCCTGGGCGCCCTCCAGCCTGAGGGTGCGCACGGGAGGCAGAAAGTAATAGTCGAAGCAAAGCGCGCAAAGAAGCGCGGTGTAAATGGAGAGGACAATTCCGGCCTGTGCGGCCCACCACACAACCAGCACCAGAAACACCATTCCGGCGATGGCGGAGCTGGCGCCAAGCCATATAAGCACGAGCGTGGTGAGCGCCGCTGTGGCCGAAGCCGCGAACCAGCGAAGAGCCTGTCTTGCATAGGCGGGTGCGCCCATGGTCTTCTCCACCGGAATCATACCTGCCCGCAACGGTTTCTGAAATGCCGGTCGGAAATGATGTAAGCTTTCGAGGGATGAAAGAAGCAAGACATGCCGGGAAGAATTCTGGTTATTGACGACGAGTCACAAATTACGCGGGTGCTGCGCGCCGCACTTTCAGCGCAGGGATACGATGTTCGCACGGCTAACGATCCGGAGGAGGGGCTGAGGGTTTTCCGCGATTGGTCCCCCGATCTGGTGATCACGGACCTGATGATGCCCACCATGAGCGGCGTTGAAGTCTGCCGGCTGATTCGCACGAAGAGCACAACGCCTGTGCTCGTTTTGTCGGTTCGCGAGCACGAGCGGTCGAAGGTGGAGGCGCTGGATGCGGGCGCCGACGACTATGTGACCAAGCCGTTCAGCATTCAGGAGCTGCTGGCTCGTGTCAGGGCGCATCTGCGCCGCGCGCCGGAGCGGACCACGGCGCCCATGGAAGCTGGCGACTTTGTCATTGATGCGCTGGCGCACACCATTACCGTCCAGGCCAAGCCTGTACACCTTACTCCCAAGGAGTTCGACCTCTTGCTGCACCTGGCCCGAGACGCAGGCAAGGTGATGACGCATCGTGCGCTGTTGACGGCGGTTTGGGGCGCGCAATCGGCGCATCAGCCGGAGTATCTCCGCGTCTTCGTCGGCCAGTTGCGCAAGAAGCTCGAAAGCGAAACCGGGCGCCAGTACATCCAAACCGAGCCCTGGGTGGGTTATCGATTTGTCCCCGAAGGCTGGAGCGGCAACGAAGACTGACCAACACCGCTTGTCTCGGATTGCGAGCCCGCAGTAGGCGGAGGCTGATTTTTCCGGGATTTCCTGCGGTCGCCAAGCGATCCTTACGAAATCTTTAGGATTTCTTTTTAATTCTCAAAGCAGACGAAGGGCAGAATCAAGTGAAGCCCGGCCGGTTGGTTTGGGTCTAGCTGAAATTGTGCGCCCTGAGTCGCCGTGGAGCGCTTAACAAACTCGCTTGAAGCCGAATCTGGTTTCTTCGTCGAGAGATTAGCCGGAGCTGGTCCGGATCGAAAAGGGGAGACCCCGCATGCAAGATGCAGTCATGCTGCTGTTCACCGTGGTTTTCTTCGCCGTGGCGTTTCTCTACGTCAAGGCGTGCCAAAAGTTGAGGTAGCCCATGCACATGAGTTGGATCTCGGCAACCGGACTCATCCTCTCCATTCTCCTGTTGGTGTATCTCACCATTTCGCTGCTCTTTCCGGAGAAATTCTGACATGTCCGCAAACGGCTGGCTGCAATTCGCCATCTACTCTGTCATTCTTCTGGCAACGGTTCGTCCGGTTGGCATTTACCTTACGCACGTGCTGGAAGGAGAGCGCACCTGGCTCGATCCGGTGCTGCGCCCGTTCGAGCGGATCATCTACAAGCTTTGCGGCGTGAAAGCCGACAAAGAGATGAACTGGCGTGAGTATGCCTTCGCGATGTTGGGCTTCTCAGCCGCGACCATGCTGCTCACCTACGCCATCGAACGCCTGCAATATTACCTGCCATGGAACCCGCAGCATCTCGCGGCGGTGGGGACCGATCTCGCTTTCAACACAGCCGCCAGCTTTACTACCAATACAAACTGGCAGTTCTATACCCCCGAGGCCACCATGAGCTATCTCACGGAGATGGCGGGCCTGGCGACGCACAACTTCTGGTCGGCGGCGGCGGGCATCGTGGTAGCCGTGGCGCTGATTCGCGGCATCAAGCGGACCAGTTCCGCGACGATTGGCAACTTCTGGGTCGATATGACGCGGACGCTGCTTTATGTCTTGATGCCGGCTTGCATCGTTTACGCGCTGCTGCTGGTGTGGCAGGGCGTCCCGCAAAACCTGAGCAACTACACTGTCGCCCACACACTCGAGCAGCCCTCCCAGGTTCAGACGATCGGGCAAGGACCGGTCGCCTCTCAGGAGGCCCCCAAGATGCTGGGCACCAACGGCGGCGGATTCTTCAATGCCAACAGCGCCCACCCATACGAGAATCCGACTCCGTTCTCGAACTACATCGAAATATTTTCCATCTTCGTCATCGGCGCGGGCCTCACCTACACCTTGGGCCGCATGACCGGCTCTCGCGGCCATGGATGGGCCGTGTGCGCGGCGATGTATGTGCTGTTCGCGGCCGGCTTCGCGGTGTGCTACTGGGCTGAGGCGCATCCCTACAACATGATTCATGGCGCCCAACAGACGCGCACTGCAACCGCGCCCGGCGGCAACATGGAGGGCAAAGAAGTCCGCAATGGCATCGCCGAAAGCGCGCTCTTTGCCACCATCACCACCGACGCCAGTTGCGGGGCAGTCAATGGCATGCACGACAGCTTCACACCGCTCGGCGGCATGATTCCGCTGGCCAACATTATGCTCGGCGAGGTGGTCTTCGGCGGAGTAGGCGCCGGCATGTATGGCATGTTGATATACGTTGTGATCGCAGTCTTCATCGCCGGACTCATGGTCGGCCGAACACCTGAGTATCTGGGCAAGAAGATCGAGTCCTACGACGTGAAGATGGCCATGCTCTACGCGCTGATCTTCCCGCTGATCATTCTTACGTTCGCGGCGATCTTTGTCCTCATTCCGCAGGGCCTGTCGGTGACCAACAATCCAGGGCCGCACGGATTCAGCGAGATTCTCTACTCCTTTGTCTCGGGCGCGGGCAACAACGGCTCGGCCTTCGCGGGCCTCGGCACCAACTGGTGGTACAACGTCGCGATGGGTTGGGACATGCTCATCGGCAGATTCCTGATGATGATTCCAGCGCTTGCTCTGGCCGGCAATCTGGCGCAGAAAAAAAGCGTTCCGCCGTCGCCTGGAACATTCCCTGTGAATACGCCGCTGTTTGCCGTCCTGCTGGTCGGCGTGGTGTTGATCGTCGGCGCGCTCACGTTCTTCCCGGCATTAAGCCTGGGACCGATTCTGGAACACCTGCTGTTGCAGACAGGAAAGGTCTTCTAACCGAATTCATATCGAAGCTGAACGAGGGGAAAACGGTCCGACATGGCTGAAAAAACGAGTCTCTGGAACACGCAGATCATGGCCCAGGCAGCACTGGATAGCTTTCGCAAGCTCGATCCGCGCGGGATGGTCAAGAACCCGGTGATGTTCGTCGTCGAGGTGGGCAGCGTTCTCACGTCGGTCCTGCTCATTGAGAATTTCCGCCATCACCCCGAAGCCTTCGGCTTCAATCTGCAGATCACGCTCTGGCTGTGGTTCACAGTGCTGTTTGCCAACTTTGCCGAGGCCATGGCGGAGGGCCGTGGTAAAGCCCAGGCGGACACGCTGCGCAAGGCCAAGGGCGAGACGGTCGCCAAGCGCTACAAGGCAGACGGCAGCTTTGAAGAAGTCGTAAGCGGACTGCTTCGCGCCGGGGACGTGATCTACGTCGAAGCCAACCAGTACATTGCCGGCGACGGCGAGGTCATCGAGGGCGTGGCTTCGGTGGACGAGTCGGCCATCACGGGTGAATCAGCTCCGGTGATTCGCGAGGCCGGCGGCGATCGCTCGGCCGTGACCGGTGGCACAAAGGTCCTGTCGGACTGGATCAAAGTCAAGATCACATCGAATCCCGGTGAAACCTTTCTTGATCGCATGATCGCGCTGGTTGAAGGCGCTACGCGCCAGAAAACTCCCAACGAAATCGCGCTCAGCATTCTGCTCTCGGGCCTGACGATTATCTTTCTGCTGGCCGTGGTCACGCTGCAGCCATTCGCCATCTACTCGAGCGCTCCGCAGACCGTCTTCGTGCTCGTGTCGCTGCTGGTGTGCCTCATTCCCACCACCATCGGCGGCTTGCTCTCGGCTATCGGCATTGCAGGCATGGACCGGCTGGTTCAGTACAACGTGCTGGCCATGAGCGGGCGCGCCGTGGAAGCTGCAGGAGACGTGAATACGCTGTTGCTCGACAAGACCGGCACCATCACGCTTGGCAACCGCCAGGCGACAGAGTTCATGACCGCTCCGGATGTGAGCCAGGAGCGGCTGGCGAATGCCGCGCAGCTTGCGTCGCTTTCCGATGAAACTCCCGAGGGCCGTTCGATTGTCGTGCTGGCCAAGGAGAAGTACAACCTGCGCGGGCGCGACCTGGCCGGCATTCACGCCGAGTTCGTTCCATTTACCGCGCAAACCCGCATGAGCGGCGTGAACCTGCCTGGTACGCGCATCCGCAAGGGCTCTGTCGACGCAATCGCGCGCTTCCTTGAGGAGCAAGGCTCCTCGCTGCCGCAGAAGGTTCGCGAACATGTGGAAGAGATTGCGCGCGCCGGCGGCACGCCGCTGGTGGTGGCCGAGAACTCCACGGCGCTGGGCGTCATTTATCTGAAAGACATCGTTAAAGGCGGCCTCAAGGATCGCCTGGCGCGGCTCCGGGCCATGGGCATTCGCACCATCATGATCACAGGCGACAATCCGCTGACCGCCGCGGTAATTGCGCGCGAGGCCGGCGTAGACGACTTTCTGGCCGAGGCCAAGCCCAAGGACAAGATGGACCTGATCAAGAGCGAGCAGGCCAAGGGCAAGCTGGTGGCGATGACCGGCGACGGCACCAACGACGCGCCGGCGCTGGCGCAGGCCGACGTGGGCGTGGCCATGAACTCCGGCACGCAGGCCGCCAAGGAAGCCGGCAACATGGTGGATCTTGATTCCAATCCCACCAAGCTGATCGAGATCGTGGAGATCGGCAAGCAGTTGCTGATGACGCGCGGCGCGCTGACCACATTCTCCATCGCCAACGACGTGGCCAAGTATTTCGCCATCATTCCCGCCATGTTTGCAGGAGTCTTCCCGGTGCTCGGCGCGCTCAACATCATGAATCTGCATTCGCCGCACTCGGCCATTCTCTCCGCCGTCATCTTCAACGCGGTAATTATCGTGGCGCTGATCCCGCTGGCGCTGAAAGGCGTGAAGTACGAACCCAAGGCTGCCGATGTGCTGCTGCGCAACAACCTGCTCATCTACGGCGTCGGCGGCATCATCATTCCATTCATCGGCATCAAGGCCATTGACCTGTGCCTGGTGGCATTGCATCTGGCGTAAGCGTGGGCTCAAGTAAAGGAGATTGAACGTGCATTCGAATTCGACAATTGACGAAGAGCTTGGAACCCGCGAAGGGCATCACGTATCGCATGTGCAGGAGTCCCTGGTGAAGCACTCGATCTGGGGAACCTCGATTCGATTTACGCTCGTGACCTCTGTGCTGTTGGGCTTGGTTTATCCACTGCTGATGACAGGCCTTGCCAAAGTCCTGTTTCCGCACCAGGCCAACGGGAGTCTTATCACCCTCAAGGATGGCACGGTGATTGGCTCCGAGCTCATCGCGCAGAGCTTCACAACCGACCGCTACTTTCATCCGCGCCCTTCCAACGCGGGCAGCGGCTACGACGCCACCGCGTCTGGCGGCACGAATCTTGCGCAGTCCAACGCCAAGCTGCCGCCGCGCATGCAGGCCGACATCGACAAGCTGGCTGCTGAGAATCCAGGCAGACCCGTACCGATCGACATGGTTACCTATTCCGCCTCGGGTCTTGATCCCGACATCACGCCAGACAACGCATACTTCCAGGCGCCGCGCATCGCGAAAGCGCGCGGACTGACCGAAGGTGCTGTCCGCAGCCTGATCGATGCGCACATTCAAGGCCGCACGCTAGGTCTTTTAGGCGAGCCGCGCGTGAATGTGCTGGACCTGAATCTCGCGCTCGACGACGCAGCGAAATAGTCAGCGCATAAGTTTGTACGCAGCGGCTCCCCAAGCCATGACTTGGCGGGAAAGGCTAACCGGCCTCTCCCGCTTTTCTTTTGCGGGCAGAGAAAGCAATAGTAAGTTTGTTGAAAGAGAGTTTCAATTCGTCACGAACAGCCAGTCGTGCTTAGAACGTTCTGCGGCCCTCGAGCGCCCGCGCCATCGTCACCTCGTCGGCGTATTCGATGTCGCTGCCGGCGGGAACGCCGGTGGCGATGCGGGTGATGCGGACTGGAAAGTTACGCAGCGCGCCCGCCAGCCAGTCGGCGGTAGCTTCGCCCTCGAGTGTGGGGCTCGTGGCCAGAATCACTTCGTCTACCTCGCCGCGCTCCGCTCGACGCACCAGCGTTTCCGCGCGCAACTGGTCAGGCCCGACGCCGTGCAGCGGCGAGAGCGTCCCGTGCAGCACGTGGTAGACGCCCTGGTAGGTTTGCGACCGCTCGACTGCGGCGATGTTGGTAGGTTCCTCAACCACGCAGACCAGGCGCTGGTTTCGTGTTGGACTGGCGCAGTAGGCGCAAGGATCGATGTCGGTGACGTTGTTGCAGATGGAGCAGAGGCGCAGACTGGCCTTGAGCCCGCGCACAGCTTCGGCAAGCGCGTTGGCATCGTCGTCGCTTGAGCGCAGAATATGGAAGGCGTACCGCTGCGCGCTCTTGGTGCCCACACCGGGCAACTTCTTCAATTCCTCAATGAGCCGGGCCATCGGCTCGGCATAGCGTGACAATTCAGGCCTCCCTGAGCATTTGTTGTGTCCGGAGCCCCTTCGCAGGCTTCGCTTCGCGTTGCTAAGAGCCGAGCCCCGGAATTTTCAGTCCGCCCAACATTCCCTGCACGCTCGACTTGATGGCTTCATCTGCCTTGCGCCCGGCTTCGTTCACCGCGGCCACGATCAGGTCCTCGAGCATCTCCACGTCGGCCTGGCCCCCGCTCAGGCTGACCACCGCCGATGGATCGACGCGAATTTTAAGCAGTTCCTTCTTGCCGTTCATGGTCGCGGTTACCGCGCCGCCGCCGCTCGAAGCTTCCACCACGGTCTCGCCAAGCTTGCGCTGAACATCGTCGTGCATCTGGTTGGCTTGCGAAAGCATCTCCGAGATTTTGAGCGGGTTGATCATCCTGTTTACCCCTGTTCGTTTGGCGCCGTCGGCGTTTCGCTTTTCACTTCCCGCCGTCTTCATTCCGATTTGCGCCTGATGCAGGCTCAAGCACGACAAAGCCAACAGCTAAGAGCTAAAGGCTGCCTTTCACTTTTGCCTGAGGTCAACCACGCTGCGAACCTCGGCGTTGAAGATCTCCTGCGCGCGCTTTACTAATGGATGTGCGAGCGCCGCCTCCTGCACGCTGCCGACGCCAACAACCGGCTGCGCGACCGCGGCAGGGGCTGTTTCCGCGCCAGCCGAAACGAGAAATCGCGCCGGCGCGCCTAGCCGCTGCAGTTCAAGCCGTATAAGTTTCTCTGCCCCTGCATTCACAGTCAGGCTGAGCATCTTTTTGCCCATGCCCGGCACCGCGACGCGCACAGCAGCACTGTCGAGCGTCCACGTCCCAGAGCCAAGCAGTTGCGCAGCGGAGCTGTGCCCGGCCGTAGCAAGCGCAGCCACGATTACTTCGCGGACGTGCTCCACGACCAGACCATTCGGCGTGTCGGTTGCCGACTGGGGCGCCTTGGCCAGCGCACCCTCGGTGAGGGTTGCGGACGAGCCGTAACCGGAAGGCTGGCTGGCAACGACGGGAAAAGGCGCAACCTCACTGTGGACACTCTCATTTGTCCTTGTCGTGGAATGAATTACAGCTGAGTTCTCAACTGCTGCTTCCACTTTCATTCCCGCACTTCGAGACGCATTCGGTCCGCCGGCCCACAAACTCTTCTCCCGCGCCGGAGCGGGTGCAGCAGGCGCAGTGGCCGTGGCCGGCTTCGCGATGCTGCCGCCCGAGCGCTGCGGACCCTGCGCGGTGCTCGCCCGCGCACCCGTTCCGCCTGCCACGCCGCTCAGCAGCTCCTCGATGGGCAGCAGCCGCTGCGCGTGAATCAGTTTCAGTAGCCCAAGCTCCAGGTGGAGGCGCTGTTCCTGGCGATAGTTCAGGTCATCGAAGGTGCGCAGTGTGATCTGCAAATTGCGGGTGAGCTCTTCCTCAGTGAAAAGCAGCGCCGTACGCGTTGCGCGGGCGCGTTCGTCTGCGGAGATTTGCAGCAGCTCGGTTTGCTCGCCGCCCAGTTTCGCCATCAGCGCGTTGCGCAGGTAACGGACCATCTGGCGGGCCAGCGAGAGTGGGCTGTGCCCGGCATTTACGAGCCCGTTAATCTCTTCCATCAGTTCTGCGCTCTGGCCCGCGGCTACTGCTTCCATCAGCCGCTCGAAGACCGTGTTCGGCACTGCGCCCATCAGCTCGCGAATCTGCTCCGCCGAGAGAGCGGGACGGCCGTTTTCGACTGGCGCCGACGCGATCGCCTGATCCATGATCGAGAGCGCGTCGCGCATCGATCCGTCGCCAGCCTCGGCCAGCAGCGCCAGCGCATCGTCTTCGGCCGCCACCTTTTCCTCGGCCGCAATCATCTTCAATTGCGCCAGAATGTCGTCGAACTTGACCGCGTGAAAGCTAAAGTGCTGGCAGCGCGAGCGGATGGTCTGCGGAATATTCTCGGGCTCGGTGGTCGCCATCATAAAGATGACGTGAGCCGGCGGTTCCTCCAGCGTTTTGAGCAGCGCGTTAAAGGCGGCCTCGGTGATCTGGTGCGCCTCGTCGAGAATGTAGACCTTGTAGCGATCGCGGGATGGGGCGTAGCGCGCGGCATCGCGCAGCTCACGAATCTCGTCAATGCCGCGATTGGTGGCCGCATCGATCTCGATCACGTCCACGGCGTTGCCCTGGCGAATTTCGGTGCATGCGTCGCAGGTTCCACAAGGTTCCGGAGTGGGGCGCTCGGGAGAACCGACCTGAGTGCGGCAGTTGAGTGCCATGGCCAGAATGCGAGCGATCGTTGTTTTCCCGATGCCGCGATGCCCGGAGAAAATGTACCCATGCGCAATGCGGTTCTGCTCCAGCGCATTCAGGAGCGTGCGCGTCACATGGTCCTGGCCGGCTACGTCGGCAAATCGCTGCGGACGGTATTTTCTGGCCAGAACCTGGTAGCCCATTGGCGGTGAGACTCCTGAGCGGCCGCTTGTGAAACAAACAGCCTGGAGTGATTCTATCGTTCCGGAGCGGGACTCTGCGGGGTGGAAATCCGCACGTGACAACGTTGGCGCGCGACTCCGCCAAGCGGCCTCCTCCCGTGACCATCAGCGCCCTGCTGAGTCCAACGCAACAGGTGTCGCCCGGGGCGCAGAAACGTGGGCCAGGATGAAATGTTCCCTGCAAATGTGCGATTCTTTCATTGAATGCGAATTGTCCGCAGATCTCGATGGCTCACTCGCTGGCCCGGGCCGCATCGCACCGAAAGATTGAATCGCGCACAGCAGTCAAGGGGAACCGCGGTGAAGCCTGCAATAGGAATAGCGTTCGCACTCTGCTGCCTTCTGGCGGTGGCGCCTGTGCTCTCGGCGCAGGCGCCGGACAAGAGCGGTGCCACCGGCGCTGGCCAAAGCTCGCCGGCAGCAGGCTCCCAAAGCCCCGCGCCTCAGCAGCCCTCTCAAACGAAGCCGCAGACGAATGCCAATCCGTTTCCCGAAGACACGGATTCGGTTCCGGTGATGCCCACGCGGACCTCGCCCGATCTGCCGCCGGGGGCCGGCGACGAATCCGGAAGCGGATTCATTCCCATACCGCCCGAGGACGGCGATCCGGTGCGCAGCCCGGAAGATGCGGCCGCTTCCGCTGGGTCGAGCGACAGCGAATCGAGTTCGAGCCTGACGGGGCTGGGCAATCTGCCGTCGCCAGACGATGACACCGCGCATCCCGGAAAGCACAAAGGGAAGGGAGAACAGGTGGTGCCGGAGCACCATGAGACCGCGGCTGAAGACGAGAATGTCGGCGGCTACTATCTCTCGAACAAGAATTGGAAAGCCGCATTATCGCGATTTCAATCCGCGCTCGTTCTCGATCCATACAATCCAGATGTGTATTGGGGCCTGGCCGAATGCGAGCGCCATTTGGGCGACTTTGCCGACGCCCGTGCCAACTATAAGAAGGTGATGGAGTACGACCCTGGAAGCCGTCATGCCAAGGAGGCCGGCAAAGCCTTAGAGGATCCTGAGATCGCAAACGCGAAGCCGTCTTCATCCGGGCAGCCGGCGCAGCAGCCTCAACAGTAAAGGCCGCTGGGCGCGATGGCTATAAACCTGCCCAACGCAGATAAGCGTCAATCATTCGCTCTCCCCACAAACTACTGACAATTCCGCCCACGCAAAGAAATGTGCCCAGAGGCAGCTTGATGTGCGCCCAGCCTTCAGTGCTCTTACGCGTCGAGGGCAGGACAAGCAGAACCAGCGCAGCGATCGCGCCCAGCACCACGCCCAGGCCAAAAGCGAGCAGCGCGCCAGGCAGGCCGAGCCACGCGGCCAGCATCGCCATCAGCTTGGCGTCACCCAGGCCGATGCCCTCTCGCCGGCGGATCAGCCAGTAGATCCAGCGAATGAGCAGGACGAGGCCCGCGGCGGCGAGGATAGCAAGCAGTCTTTGCCCGACGAGGTGCCAAATGAAACGGCTCCGCAATCCAAATGCTCCGTAGAATGCGAAAACGCGTTTGGAGTTTACTGCGGCATACACGAGCGTTGCCGCAAAGCCGATCAAAGTGCCCGGGATCGTGAGCTTGTTTGGGAGCCAAAGGTGCTCGAAATCGAGAACCGAAAGCGCAACCAGCAACCAGAGAAGAATCATCTGCGAAAGTCCGTAGGCGGCCCCCGCCCAAAGAAGATCAGAAGGTACAGGACTGGTGGTGCCAGCGAGAACTTGCCACGCAGCCGTCGCCCACAGCGCCCCTACCGCCAGCTCCACGAGAGGATACCGCGAGCCGATCCACGCGCGGCAACTCCGGCAGCGCCCGCGAAGGAGCAGCCAGCTGACGAGCGGCACATTCTCCCACCACGCCAGCGTTCGTCCGCAGCTTCGGCAATGCGAGCGCGGATGGACAATGCTCTCGCCCGCGGGCCAGCGGCTCAGGCACACGTTCAGGAAGCTGCCGAAGGCCAGCCCGAGAAGCCCGGCGAAAATCGTTCCGAGGAGGCGAATCATTGAAGAGATTGAGTATACGGCTCTGGTGTCTGGTCCGTAAGACGCACGGATTGGCGCTGCCGCTCCCCAAGGTAAAATGGAGATGGATGGATCTGCCGCCAGAGAGCTCCCGTGCGAAGGATCCCACGCCGCACACTACCACCGATCCGGCGCGGGCAGCGGCATTATTTGAGCAGTCTGTGGCCATCATGGCTCGGCTCCGCGCTCCCGGCGGCTGTCCCTGGGACCGCGAGCAATCCTTCGACTCCATTCGCAAGTACACGCTTGAAGAGACCTACGAGGTCTTCGACGCCATCGAGCGCCGCGACTTCGACCACTTGTCTGAAGAGCTCGGCGATCTGCTCCTGCAGGTGCTTTTCTACGCTGAGATGGCGGCCAATGAGGGCCACTTCACCGTTGCGGACGTCCTTGACCACCTGAATCGCAAGCTTGTCCGCCGTCATCCCCACGTCTTCGGCGACGAAGCGTCGCGCGCCGCGGGCAACAAAGCCGACGTGGACGTTGCTGTTGCGGGCTCCGCGGCGGGCGTTCTGCGCAACTGGGAAGAGATTAAAGCCGCGGAGAAGCCGGCAGACGCGCCGGAGGGTGATAGCGACGCGGCCGGCAGGGCAGGGAATGAGTCGACATCGCGGCTCGACAGTGTTCTTCGCGCGATGCCCGCACTGGCTGAAGCCGCCAAGCTCAGCGCCAAGGCACAGAAATCCGGTTTCGATTGGCCGAGCTGGCGCGAGCTGCTGCCGAAGGTCGCCGAGGAAACAGCCGAACTGACAGCTGAAGCCGAATCGGACGATCCGGAACGCAAGCCTGCCGTGGAAGCTGAATTAGGCGACCTGCTCTTCACCGTCGTGAATCTTGGCCGCCACCTGGGCGTTGATGCGGAGATGGCTCTGCGCAACTGCAATCTTCGTTTCCGTCAGCGCTTCAGTGAGATGGAACAAGCCGCGCCGCACCCCCTTGAAGAACTGTCACCGCCGGAGCTGGAAGCGCTTTGGGTTCAGGCGAAGACGAAACTGGCGAGCGGGGGCGCGCCCAGCCCGGACGATCCGCAACTGGCAAAACAGGCGCGGCCATGATCGAGATTCGTTTGTGCGACGGATTCGACGAGTTGGAGGCGTGCGTCCAGCTCCAGATCGAAACCTGGGGCTACGACGAAAGCGACATCATTCCGCGCAAGACCTTTTTGCTCGCGACAAAGATCGGAGGCCAGGTGATCGGTGCCTTTGACAGCGAATTCGGCGCAAAATCCGCTCAAACTCTCGTCGGTTTCGCCATGTCTTTGCCGGGCATCAAGCGGACTCAAAACGGGCCTCAGCCTTACCTTCACTCCCACATGCTGGCAGTCCGCGTTTCCCACCGCAATCGTGGCCTTGGCGCACAACTCAAATGGGAACAACGGCGTGAGGCACTTTCTCGCGGCATTTGCCACATGGAGTGGACCTTCGATCCTCTGCAGATCACGAACGCTTTCCTCAATATCCACAGGCTGGGCGCCATTTCGCGCGACTATCGTGTGGATTTCTATGGTGTATCCTCTTCTCGACTGCAGGGTGGGCTCCCGACCGACCGCCTTTTGGCCGAATGGGAGCTGGATTCCCCAAGAGTGGAGGCAATCCTTGCTCGGCGCCCGGCAGCCGTACAAAACATTCAAGATCGTATACTGGTGCCAGCTCCAATCGACCGATGGAAGGCCAGCGAAGAAAGCCGCCAACAGGCCCTCGCTGTCCAGCTAGAGAATCGGCAGAAGTTTCAGGCAGCATTTTCGCGGGGACTCGCGGTCCTTGGTTTCTCTCGCGATGCGGAAGGAAACGGAGTCTTCGAACTGGGTCCCCTCACCCAGGCGGAATCGAGTTATGGTTCTGGTTTTTCTAAGGAATGTAAAACTTTATGAGACCAACTCTATGAGAATTGATGCGATCATTCTGCGTGAGCTGCATATGCCGCTGGTGCGTCCGTTTGAGACCAGCTTTGGAGTCACCCGCAATCGGAGAATCGTTCTCGCCGAAATACAGTCGGAAGGGCTGAGCGGCTGGGGCGAGTGCACAGCCGGCGAGCGCCCGTTCTTTTCAGGAGAATCGACTGACTCGGCCTGGCAGGTGCTTGTTCAGGAGCTCGCGCCCGTGCTGGCGGCTGAGTCCCCCGAGCACGGCGGCGACTGCCCGGGCATCTTCCGTGCCGTGCGTGGCAACCCGATGGCCAAGGCCGCTCTTGAAAACGCCATCTGGGACCTGGAAGCGCAGCGCGAAGGCGTCTCGCTCTCCCGTTTGCTCGGCGGAGTGCGCGACAGCATCATCTGCGGCGTCTCCATTGGCATCCAGCCCTCGATTCATGAATTGCTTGCAATCATTGAGCGCGAGCTGGCCGACGGCTATCAGCGCATCAAGCTCAAGTGCAAACCGGGCTGGGATGTTGAGGTTTTTGAGAAAGTCCGCAGCCGCTGGCCCGGCATCCTGCTCAGTTGCGACGCTAACTCGGCTTATCGCCTGCGCGATGAAGACCACATTGCCTCTTTCGATGCCTTCGATCTGCTGATGATCGAGCAGCCCCTCTGGCACGACGATTTCTATTTCCACTCCGTGCTGCAAAAGCGGATCAATACGCCCATCTGCCTCGACGAATCCATCCGCAACAGGCGCGATGCGCTGGCCGCGATCGAGATGGAGTCCTGCAGGATCATCAACGTCAAGCTGGGCCGCGTGGGCGGCTTCTCCGAGGCCATCGCGGTGCACAACGCAGGTATGGAGCGGGGCATACCCCTCTGGTGCGGTGGAATGCTCGAGTCCGGCGTGGGCCGCGCTCATAACATTGCGCTCTCCACCCTCGAAGGATTCACGCTCCCCGGCGACGTCTCCGCCTCGGCGCGGTACTTTGCCGACGACATCATTGAGCCCGGTGTCACAGTCTCCGCCGAAGGCGAGATTGCGATTCCCGACACACCGGGCCGCGGCTACGAAGTGCGCACCGACCTAATCGACCGCCTGACCGCGCGTAAGGAGACCATTCGCGAGATGGCGCTGGTCGCGTAGGCTGCGTGCCCCGGGTTCATCTATGAAGGCACGGCCGCTTCACCGGTCGTGCTGCGCCTTCTTGCGAGAACTGCTTTGCCGCTCTTCGAATTCGTTTCCGGTCCGGAACTCTGTCGGCTCCGCTCGCGTATGATCATTTGGCGATCCGCCTTCGCGGGCGGATGAACGTCTAAAACTCAAAAGCTCAGCGATGGCTTTGGGATGAGAAACCACTTGGCGTGACCGGGACCATGGATCGCCGAGATAAAATGCACCTCTGCGTGACGAGGGCCGCGCCGGCTGCTGAATCAGGCGTTGCTGAGCCCTACAATACTTGATGTTGGGTTTGATGTTGGTTCCAGATAACAAGAACGGTCCCACAATTTTGTTCGGAGGCAAACAAAATGAATCGACTTTTTCGCGCGGTAGGACTTTTGTTGGTCGGCGCCATCGCGCTTGCCGTGCAGGTTCCCGCCGCACACGCTCAAGGTGCGGGTGCAACATCGAGCACTACGGATCAACACGTCAAGCTAATCTCGGGATTCGACAAGGATCTCATCGATTCCTCTATCGATCCCTGCGTGGATTTCTGGCAGTATGCCTGCGGAAACTTCAACAAGCTCTATTCCATTCCGCCCGACAAGAGCGGTTATGGCTCGGGAGCCATCGTCTATGACTACACGCAGGACGTGTTGCACCAGATGTTGGACCGCGTCGCTTCCCCCAGCGCCCAGCACACCGCAAGTGAGCAGAAGATCGGCGACTACTACGCGAGCTGCATGGATGATGATGCGATTCATGCCCAGGGCCTGAAGCCCTTGCAACCTGAACTCGATCGCATTTCGGCGCTGACCGACAAGAAGCAGCTCACCGCTCTGCTGGCGCACTACCAGATGATCAACGTAAACGCGTTCTTCGGATACGGGGAAGAGCAGGATTTCAAAGATGCGCGAAAACAGATCGCCGTAGTCGGTCAAGGGGGCCTCGGTCTGCCCGAGCGCGATTACTACTTTCGCACCGGCGATGCCGCGGAGAAAACCCGCAAGGATTATGTCGAGCACGTTGCGAATATGCTCGGGCTCATGGGCGAGCCGGCAGACAAGGCATCCGCCGACGCGCAGAAGATTATGACTCTGGAGACGGCGCTGGCCAAGGTGTCGCTGGACATCACTTCCGCGCGCGATCCGAACAATGTCTATCACCCCATGACGGTGGCAAAGCTCGCCGAGCTGACTCCGGAGATCGACTGGCCGCAGCTCTTCGCGGACACCGGGGAGCCGGGCATCACCGATTTGAACGTGGCCAATCCGGATTTCTTCAAGGGGTTGCAGCCTGTTCTTGAATCCACGGACCTCGATACCATCAAGACCTATCTGCGCTGGCAGTTGATCAATTCGACCCCGAGCTATGCTCTGCCGAAGGCGCTGGATGCGGAGGATTTCGATTTCTACCGGCACAAATTGGCAGGGCAGCCTGTGCAGGCGGTGCGCTGGAAGCGGTGCGTTGAAGCCACCGACGGCGCGCTCGGCGAGGCGCTCGGCGAGGTCTATGTCGCCTCGCAGTTTACCGCGGAGAACAAGGCATTCACGCTGCAGATGGTCCGCGACATTGAAGGCGCGATGGATAAGGAGATTGATGCGCAAACGTGGATGAGCGCTGCGACCCAGGAAAAGGCGAAGGCCAAGCTGCACCTGGTGGCCGACAAAATTGGCTACCCCGATCATTGGCGCGACTACTCAACATTGAAGGTGGTCCGGGGAGATGCCATCGGAAACGCATTGCGCGCAGCGGATTTTGAGAATAAGCGAGAATTGGCAAAGATCGGCAAGCCGGTCGATCGTGGCGAGTGGGGTATGAGCCCGGCGACTGTGGACGCCTACTACAGCCCGCTCATGAACGACATCAATTTTCCAGCCGGGATTCTGCAATCGCCCCTTTACGATCCCCAGGCGACCGACGCCGTGAACTACGGGCACATTGGCGCGATCGTTGGCCACGAACTAACCCACGGCTTCGACGATCAGGGAAGCCAATTCGACGGGAATGGCAACTTGTCCGATTGGTGGACGCCGGATGACAGGAAAAACTTCGACACCATGACGGATTGCGAAGTGACCGAATACGGAAACTTTACCGCGGTGGAGGACGTGAAACTAAACGGCAAGCTCACCCTGGGAGAAAATACGGCCGACAATGGAGGCCTGCGCCTGGCCTATGTTGCTTTCATGGAAGACGCGAAACGCAAGAACATGGACGTCGACGCAAAGCAGGATGAGTACACGCCCATGCAGCATTTCTTCCTGGCTTTCGCGCAGGATTGGTGCGGCAGCACCCGTCCGGAACAACTCCGGCTGCAAGTGCAAACCGATCCGCACTCGCCGCGCCAATTCCGGGCCAACGGAGTCATTCAGAATATGCCTGAATTCGGAAAGGCATTCGGCTGCAAGGCGGGCCAGCCGATGATGCCCGCGAATGCGTGTCACGTTTGGTGAGAATGGCGCTCTGAAATGCAGCCTGGGGCAGGTCAGCGGGACGACTGCGATCTGCCCTTGGGGCCCCAATCAAATCGGCGACCAATGATCCCTTTCACGATCCAGTGGTCGGTGGCCGCGGTGGGGCCTATGCCTACGCCGAAGTTGATCTCCCACTTCGGCGACACATTCAAGTCTAGGGCCGGAAAAATCTGCTGTTGCTGATCGTGCAGGCTGGCGATATTCGTAATGCTGCCGTAATCCGCGTAGTACTCGATTCCGCCGCTGACTACCTTCGTAAAGTCGTAGCTGATCTTGACCGCCGGCGAGAAATCCACGCCGAGCTTCACATCGGGCCCGTGCCAGGTCCGCTCCAGCGCTGGATTCACGGCAAAGTACCAGCGCCCCGCCGTATTGTCGACAATCGGCCGGATCTCCCAGGTCCATGTGTCTGGCGAAAACTTCGCGCGCTGGTACCCCATCTCCATCGACAGGCTCACTCCTACCGGCCAGTGCCAGCTATCGGGCACCCGCACCCGCGGGCGAATGTGATCCCCGACCCATTGCACGCCCAGTCCGCTCTGCTTGCTGGTGAAGATGTAGAACCCCACCTCCGCCCAACCGTTGATCCCTTGCGTAATCTCAATCGTCTCGTGCTCGGCGTGATTGGTGGGCGCCGCACCGTCCAGATAATAGCGGCGTCCGTCGGCGGTGAAGTTCGAGTGTAGCTCCACCATCGTGGTCCGCGGCGCAACCGTGTCCGATCCGTATACCTGAATCTCGTAGTTGCCCTGTGCATGCGTGGCAACGGAAGCCGCGCATAATGCAATAGCCGCGAACAGGGAAGTGCGAACCGGCTTCAAGCGAGCTCCTTCTAGGGCGTTACGATGGAATTCTACCGATGGACTTTCGTCGTATCGAGGCCGTTTGCAGAGTGAATGAGCAACGGACAGAAACTGGGTGGGATCAATTCGCCTCTTTCATTTGATGCGAGAAATCGTGACCAAGCCCCTCAAGCTTACGAGTTCTTTCGGAGAAACACGTCCACCTCGGCGCGCGACGGCATCGATGCTGCCGCGCCCTTGCGCGTAACGCAAATCGCCGCAGCCGCATTGGCGAATCGCGCCGCTGACCACGGATCTTTGCCTTCGAGCAGCGCCACGGCAAAAGCTCCGTTGAAGCAATCTCCCGCCGCAACGGTGTCGATCGCGTCAACCTTGAACGGCTTCACCCACTGGGCTCTTCCACCCGCAAGGGCCACATATGCGCCTTCTTCGCCACGCTTCAGCGCCACGCCGCGAAGGCCCTTGGCCAGCAGACGATCCGCGCTGTCTTCTACGCTCGCTCCGTCGCCAACATAGAATGCAGCCTCGGTTTCGTTGGGCGTGAACCACGCTACGTTGCTCCACACCGCATCGGGCAACGCTGCCGCAGGCGCGGGATCGAGCATCACCGGCACGCCTGTCCGCGCGCAAAAGTCGAGCGTGTAGCTCAGCGTGTCCATGGGAATCTCGAGCTGGCACAAAACCATCCCGGCAGAACGAATCAGCTCCGCATGTTTATCCACTGCCGCGCGATCCATCTTGCTGTTCGCGCCCGGAACCACCACGATCGCGTTCAGGCCATCCTCGGCGACGAACATCGGCGCCAAGCCTGACGAGCCGGCGGCCAGCGATATTGCCGCTGTTTCCACGCCCGCGCGCTTCAAGTTTTCGATCAGCGCGGGACCATAGGCGTCGTCGCCAACCTTTGCGATCATCGCCACGGGATAGCCGAGTCGGGAAGCGGCCACAGCCTGGTTAGCGCCCTTGCCGCCCGGCGTTGTTTCAAAACCGGTCCCGATCAGCGTCTGCCCGATCGCCGGAATTCGCGGCGTGCGCGTCACCATATCCATTGTGATGCTGCCGACGATCACGATTGGCTTGCGCGTGTCACTCATGACGGAATCTCAATACAGCGGAGCCAGCGCCACAGCGCCCAGCCCGGCTAAGAAGAAGATGAACATCAGTACGAGAAACGTCTTGGCCTGTCGTGGAGCGCCGGAGAACTCGCGCCACACAAACACGCCCCAGCAAGCGGAGACCATGGTTGCGCCCTGACCAATGCTATAGGAAACCGCAGGACCCACGAGATGCGCGCCAGAAGCGAGGAAGTTAGCCACGCCGCCCGTGCACCAGATGGCCCCACCCAGCGCGCCAGCCAGATGCCAGCCGAGAGGGACGCGCCAGTAACCCGCGCCGTCGACCGGCTCTTTTCCGTCCAGCGGTTTCTTCATCAGCAGCCAGTTCGCAGGGAAGGCCGAGATGGCTACGCCGATCATGAAGAACGCCGTCACCGCGTAGGGACCAGGCGCGGCGGTACCCGGAGCGCCATTCAACGCGCGCGCAACAAACGGATAAAAGCAGCCCATCAGAACGCCGCAGGCCAGGCTGATCGCGATGCCGCGTGCTGTTGTTGCCTTAGCCGTGCCTTCGCGCTTGCGGTACGCCGCCGCGTCCAGAATGATGGCCACCACGACCAGCGCGACTCCACCGAACAGCAGCTGTGGATTCCCCACGGGCTTGATCACGTAGTTTGAAATGGCGCCGATTACCAGAGCCAATCCGATCCCGACGGGGAAGGCAACCGCCATTCCCGCCACATCGATCGCGGCGACCAGCAGCAGGTTCGCCACGTTGAAGATCGCGCCGCCCGCCACTGCGTAAAGCATCGGTGCCATCGCTGTTTGGTGCAGGTCAGCCAAGAAGGGAAGTCCTGCGTGGCCCATACTTCCGGCCGTCAGCCCCCAGAAGATGGCGCCAGCCGCCATGCCGATCACGTAATCCCAATAGAAAAGCTGGAATCGATAACCGGGGCACAGCTTGAGCGTGTTCGCCCACGATCCCCAGCACAGCATGGTCAGAATCGTGAGGCATAGCGCAGCGACATAAGTTTCTGGTGCAAGCATCGAAGTTCGCTCCGAACCAACAGCAGTGCGTGGCAAAGAAGGAACAATAACATATCAGCGCATTGCCGTTTGCCACGCATGCTGAAAGGAAATCATCCGGGATCTTGGCGGCCCGGACTTGCATGTCTGCCGGTGACTAAAGCCGCCTACTGCTTCGCCGCCTTCAACGCTTCCGTCAGCGCGGGAACCACTTCGAACAAGTCGCCCACGATTCCGTAGTCGGCCACTTCGAAGATGGGCGCGTCAGGGTCCTTGTTAATCGCGACGATGCACTGCGAACCTTTCATTCCCACCAAATGCTGAATCGCGCCTGAGATTCCGACGGCAAGATAAAGCCGCGGCGCAACCGTTTGTCCCGAGCTTCCCACCTGCCGTTCCATGGGCAGCCATCCGTTGTCGCAGATGGGCCGCGATGCGGCCAACTCCGCCCCGAGCGCCGTGGCCAGTTCCTGAACGATCGACAGATTCGCCGCCTCCTTGATGCCGCGCCCCACACTCACGATCCGTTGCGCCGAACCCAGATCGACCGTCTGCTCGGAGGCGCGGAACGGCTCGCCGGGCTTGGTGCGGATTTGCGCCGCGTCAATCGTCGGCGTGAAGGTTGTGATCGGCGCGGGTGCCGCGCCCGGCCGCGTGTCAGTCGCATCGGGGCGAAACGCGCCTGCCTGCACCGAAACGAAACAAGGCCCAATTCCGCTGTGCCTGTAGCTTCCGATCAGGCGCCCCTGCATGAGTTGCCGCACAAATTTTGGCCCGTCTTCTATGGCGACCACGTCGCCGATCAGCACCTGGCCCATGCGGCAGGCAAGCGCCGGCGCGTAATCGCGCACCTGGTACGTATGTGAGAAGACCACCACTTCCGTGGGGCTCTCGTTTTGGATGAGTTGTTGCAACGCGGCGCAGAAACCGTCTGCCGTGTATTGCGCAAGCAGCGGATGTTCCACGCGGATCACCTTACCGACGGGCTTGGCCGCCGCCTCCGCAGCCAGCGCTTCGGTCTGCGCGCCGATGACAACCGCAGTGATATTTTCAGCGGGTCCAAGGCGCAGCGCGGCCACAAGCGCTTCCCAAGACGCCCGCCTGGTCTTCCCACAGCTCTGCTCCAAAACCAGAAGAACACTCATAGCACGCGCGCCTCCGTCTTCAGCTTTTCCACCAGCGCCGCTGCCGCTTCTTTGGCCGATCCCGGCAGGATCTGGGTGGATTTCTGCTTTTTTGGCGCGGCGATTTGATCGAGCACGACTGCCGGCGTGCCTTCCGCTCCGAGTTCAGCCGCGTTCACTGTCCGGAGATCTTTGGTCTTGGCGCGCTTGATGCCCATCAGCGTGGCGTAGCGCAGCTTGTTGCCGCCCGACTGCACGGTCAACACCGCGGGCGTAGGCAATTCGATCGACTGGAACCAACCCTCTTCAAGCTCGCGTTTCACTTTGAGCCCGGATTCGGTCTTTTCTACATGAAGAATCATGGTGGCGTGCGGCAGCCCAAGCAATTCTGCGACGATAACGCCCGTCTGGCCCAATCCCAGGTCTTCCGATTGCAGCCCGGTGAGCACAAGGTCTGGATTCTCCGGCTTGATCGCCGCGGCCAGCAGGCGCGCCACGCCGAGCGCATCGCGCCCATTCAAATCGTCGCAGAGAATTTGAATTGCGCGATCGGCACCCTTGGCCAGCGCTTCGCGAATCGTCGAACCAACGCGCTCCGGCCCCGCGCTCACCACAATCACCTCGCCGCAGGCTCCGCCGGACTCTTTGAGCAGCAGCGCCTCTTCCAGCGCGTAAGCGTCCGGCTCGTTCATCGCCCACTGCAGATCGGCCTCGTCAATCCACTTTCCATTCGCGGCGATCCGCACCTGCGCGTCGCGCTCCGGCACCTGCTTGATGGCAACAATGATTTTCATCTTTGAGCCTCTGTTTCAGCTTTCCCATGGCGCCAGGAGACTGTCGCACCATGAAGCAACTTTCCTGCGGTCTTCTCAGCAATCTCCTTAGCTTTTTCAATGGTCGGCCAAACTCCTGCCCCTGTCACATTCTCGCGACCGTCGCCACTGTAGTGAATAGAGAGAAGGACCCCGCCCGTAACAAATCGCTCTACGGTGAATTCAAATGATTCCTTGTCGTCGCTAGCTTTGCCAGTTATCAGCATGTTTTTTCTCATAGCGGTCCAATTCACTTCATATCCGGCAATCCCCGCGCCGCCAACTGCGCAATGTCCATCAACTCCGGCGCCCCATCGCCTTTTGCCGCGAATGCATCCCGGAACATCGTATTGCAGAAGGGGCATGCCGTGCCCACAACACTCGCGCCCGTTGCGGCCAACTCGGCAGCGCGTACATGGCTCACGCGTTCGCCCTTCTCTTCGCCGAGAAAGACAAGCCCTCCGCCGGCGCCACAGCAAAAACTGCGCTCGTGCGAGCGCGGCGCTTCCACGAGGTCGCCGGCAAGCGCGGCCACGCGTCGCGGCTCCTCGTAAACGCCGCGATACCGCCCCAAATAACACGGATCGTGGAAAACAATCTTCTCCTGGTTTTGGATGGGCGGAAGTTGGAGAGCAAAACGAGCTAAGAACTCGCTATGATGCTCGACCTCGGGCGGCGTGCCGTACGCCTTCCAGTCTTCCTGAATCGTCCTGACGCAGTGCGGGCAGATCGATACGATCTTCTTCACGCGATTCTGCGCGAGCGCTTCAAGGTTAGCTTCAGCCAATTGCTGGAAGAGCAGGTCGTTGCCCAGCCGCCGCACCGGGTCGCCAGTGCAGCGCTCCTTGCGCATCACGCCGAAGCTCGCGCCGAGGTATCGCATTACGCGCACCAGGGCCACCACAATCTCGCGCCCGCGAGGATCGTACGCGCCCATGCAGCCGAGCCACAGGCAATATTCCTGCGTCCCGTCGAAGAGGGGTAGCCCACTCTTCTCCACAAACTTGTCGCGCTCCGTCGCGCTCATGCCCAGCGCGTTGCTGCCTCGTTCCAAAGCCAGAAACAACTTTGCCCCGTGGTCGTCTTCCCATGCGCCCGTATTCACCGCCCCGCGCCGCAAGCCAACAATGATTGGCACATGCTCAATGCCCACCGGGCACTGAAACTCGCACGCGCCGCAGGTGGTGCACTCAAACGCGGCCTCCTGCGCGTTGTATTTGCCCAAGAGCGGCTCCTCCGATGCGGGGCCGAATTCGTTTAGATACCCGCGCAGGCCGAGCACGATTTCTTTCGGGTTCAGCAGTTTTCCGGTGTTGTTGGCCGGGCAATGCTCCATGCAGCGGCCGCACTCCACGCATGAGTAGGCCTGCAGACTGACCAACTGCGTCAGATCCGTTCCCGCCACCAGCCCGAAGTCTTCGTCGTCTGCGAGCGGAGGAATCTCGGCGAATCCACCCCGCGACAGAAAAACCGTAAACGGGCTCAGGACAAGATGCAGGTGCTTGGTGTGCGGAATGAGCGGGAGGAAGATCAACAGCGCAAGGGTGTGCGTCCACCAGAGTGCCCTGGCGCCAGTGCCCGCTTCGGGCACAAAGAACGCCGCCAGATACGTGGCCATCAGGGCGAAGATCAGCAGCGCGATGAGTCCGGATTCCCACGAAAGCTCACCCAACCATTTGGGCCGTGCAATGAATCTCCGCACAAACAGCACGAGGATGCCCGCAGCGCAGGCGACTGCGAAGAACGCCGCAAAGTCGAAATAGAATCGCCCAACGCGCCCCGCCGGATCGAGAAAGCCAAGCCCAAAGATTGTCGCGCAGTGGTTCAACGTGACCAACGCAAAGGCGCAGAACGCCCAGAAGACCAATGCGTGGGCCACTCCAGCCAGCGACCGCTCGCGAATCACTTTGGCCTGGCACATCACCTCCCAAACGAAATCGCGCACACGCCTGCCGATTGGGAAGAGGTGAAACTCGGGATCCTTCTTCGATTGCAAAATCTTCCCCAAAATCGGCCCGAAGCGCCGCCAGAAACCAAAAAGCGACCCGGCGGCAAGCACTGCGAACAGCGCTCGCTCCGAGCCAGAGAAGTACTGGGGTTCAGCCAAATTCGGGAGAAATGCTGTCATCATCGAATCAAAAGGGAGCCACAATGGACTCGCGCCGCCGGTCGCATGACTCGATTTACAGAGTCGTCGAGTCGCAATAGTATCCTAGCCTGTGCGGGCCGTCGATTGGGTCACGCGCTACTCTTTCTTTGGAGCACGATCTTGGCCAAGTATCTTGTCACCGGGGCCGCCGGATTCATCGGCCGCTCGATTTCTGCAGCCCTGCTCAAGCGCGGCGACAGCGTGCGCGGCGTTGATAGTTTCATCACCGGCAAGCGCGCGAACCTCACCGGCCTCGAAGCCATGGAGTTCATCGAGGGCGACCTGGCCGATCCCGCCGTCTGCGCCAAAGCCTGCGCAGGTGTTGAGGTCGTCTATCACGAGGCGGCGCTGGCCAGCGTGCCGCGTTCTGTGGCCGATCCCGCGGCCACCAATCGCAACTGCGTCGATGCCACTGTCAATGTGCTGGTAGCCGCCCGCGCAGCGGGCGTGCGCCGCGTCATGTATGCCGGCTCTTCGTCGGGCTACGGCGATACGCCAACGCTGCCCAAGCGCGAGGATATGCTCCCCAATCCCATCAGCCCCTATGCAGTGGCCAAACTGGCGGGTGAGCATTATATGAGCGCATTTACCCGCGTCTATGGGCTTGAAACCGTTACTCTGCGCTACTTCAATGTCTTCGGTCCTTTTCAGGACCCCACTTCGCACTACTCCGGCGTTCTGGCCATCTTTTGCCGCAAAATGCTCGCCGGGGAGCAGCCCACCATCTACGGCGATGGTGAGCACAGCCGCGATTTCACCTACATTGAGAATGTGGTTGCAGCCAACCTGCTGGCCGCCGACGCTCCGGTCGAGAAGGTCTCCGGCAAAATGATGAACGTGGCCACCGGTGCAGCCGTCACGCTCAATCAAGTTTTTGAGATTCTCCGTGGGCTCACCGGTTACAACGGCAAGCCGGCCTACGCGGAGCCGCGCTCAGGCGACATCAAGCACTCTCTGGCCGACATCAGCCGGGCGAGGGAACTGCTGGGCTACGTCCCACAGGTTGATTTTCGCGAGGGGATTCGCCGCACCGTCGAGTGGTACAAGACCTCGCAGCCAAACAGCTAATTCATCGCCACTGTCAGCAATCCTGCTGCTTCGTTCGTCCGGCCTTTCATTCTAAATATCTAACTAGGTTATACTGATGACTACCATGACTACTTTCGACGTATTCCGACACCGATTGAATGACTACAGAAACTCGCTTGTGCGCCGTGCAAAGCTTGAAAAAGAGATGATGATTGTGCCAGTTGAACTTGAGAAACACTACCTGGCGTTGGACGATGCCGAGAGGCTCCTCGCCGATAAGGTGATTTGTGAATGGCTGCGATCGGATGATCCGGGAACTCGATGGGATGCGGAATACTTAATAAAGAAGTTCAGAATTGTTTCGGCCGCGGATGCCTTAAGAGAACTCGATTTGCGCCTACAGAAGACCTCTTCGGTATCTGCCCCTGACAGAGATGAGCTCGCTAAGGTTATCAGGCTCATTCTCTGGTCCAGTTTCTGCCTGCGCCACGGCTCAACCGCATCCTCGCCATGTGATGGCAATCACCCTTGTGACGCACACCATTGACGAATTGTGTGCGATGAACGAAACTGGCAGGGATTTTCCCTAGAATAGCTGTCTGTTCTGAACGCCAGGGCCATCGCTTTCGCTTCCAATGGCATGGGGCGAAAGAGAGGCTCATGACGGATTTTCGCTGCGGTCCGCGGCGCAGAGCATCCTGTTGCCTGCGGCAGATTCGGCTTGAGGTGCGGTTGATTGCGGTTCTGTGCGAGGTTTCTTGCGATTGAGGTTTTCTTCCGTTGCCGAATACTCTGTCGATCCACGAAGCTCTTCAGAATGACGCTGCCACTACCGATCCGGCGAACACAGTTAGCCCCAAGTCCACTTCTCTCGGCGAACGTTGGCAGGTGGTGTGGCGCCGCCGGCGTTTCGTAGCCACCATCGAAGGCGCGTTGCTTGTCGCCTGCATTCTCTACTGCCTCATTGCGCCCAATCAGTACGAGGCAACCGGCCGCGTAGAACTCCGCGCCGCGCCGATCTCCTCGCTCAGCCTCGATGGCACTGAAGCGCAGATTCCAACGTCCATTCTTTCCGCGCCCATCGCACTGGAAACACTGGCCAGCGTTTTACGCAGCGACCGGCTCGCCTGGCGTGTAATCGTCGCGCTCAAGCTCTACGAAGCTCCCGGCTTTCGCAGCGACTTTGCCAGCCGCTTCGCTGGCTTCAATCCCGACAAGCCCGCGCCCGATGCCCAGTCCTGGCTTCTCGACCGCTTCTCGCGCCGCCTGCGGGTGCAGTCGATGCCGCGCACCATGCTGGTCGAAATCCGCTTCCGCTCGCGCGACGCGGCGCTGTCTGCCGCTGTGGTCAACGCGCTCATTGCTTCCTACGGCGATCAGGAAACCGAGTCTCAGATTCAAGCCACAGCGCAGGCCTCCGGCTGGCTCAGCGCGCAGCTCGCCGAATTGAAGACTCGCGTTGACCGGGACCAGCAGCGCCTGGCTGAATTCGAGAATCAGCACGGCATTGTGAGCACGCCGGATGTGATGGCCGATGGCCAGCCGGGAGAAACGGAACACAGCTCCGCTCTGCTTCAGATCGACGAGTTCAGTCGCCAGCTTGTTGCCGCGACAACAGATCGCATTCTTGCTGAGGCGGAGTACCGCGCTGCCTCGCAAGGCGATCCAGAGACAGTCATTGCCTCCGATCCGCGACTCCAGGCCGACAACGCCAGCTTTGCCACCGCGCTCCTCGAGCAGATCCACGCTCACCGCAGCGATCTGGAGCAGGAACAGGCCCAGCTCAGCGCCGAACACGGCCCCGGCTTTCCCCGCGTCGTTGAAATCAGCCGCCAGTTGGCGGATCTCGACCGCCAGAAGCGGGCCGAGGATGCAAAACTGGTCGAACGTTTCCGCTCGAATTGGCAAACCGCCGAGGACCGCGAGCAGTCGGTGCGCAACAGCTTGCAGCAGGCAACAAATGAAGGCATGAAGCTGAACGAGGCTGCAACCGAATACGCCGTCATGCGTCAGGAAGCCAACGCCAGCCACGACTTGTACATGCGCGTGCAGGACAAGGCCGAGGAGGCTGGTTTCGCTGCCGGAGTGCGCTCGTCGAACATTTCTGTCGTTGATTACGCGCGTCAGCCGGTGAAGCCCGTAGCCCCCGATCTGCCGCTCTATCTCGCGATCACGTTTTTTGTCGGGCTCTGGATCGCCGTTGGCGTCGCACTGCTACGCGAGGCGCTCGGCTCGACGGGAGTGCGCTTGGTCGTGGCACTGATCGCGTTGCTTGGCGTCGGCGCATCGCTTCGTGCGCAAGCGCCCACGCCAAACACATCGGGCCTGCCTTCCGGCGTTGCCAGCTTCCCGCAGTCGCAGGAGACCCGGAGCGTGCCCAATCCAAAGGAAGCACCCGCGATCTGGAACGACGCGGGCGGCGTTGCGCCCACGGCTGGGGTCACACCGACCGCGGGTACGCAGTCTTCCGCGCCCATGCCCGCACCAATCAGTCCCGGAGATTTTCTCGAAATTGCCGAGTACCACACGCCGGAGTTTCACTCCACCGTACGCGTCTCAGCCGAGGGCACGGTTACGCTGCCCTTGATCGGCGAGGTGAAACTTGCCGGAAAGGACGAGCAGGCCGCCGCGCGCGCGATAGAGGCCGCTCTGCTGGCGAAGGGTATGCTACTTCATCCCCTCGTCTCGGTGCTGGTCACCGCTTATGCCGGCCAGGACGTGAGCGTGCTTGGGGAAGTCACTCGCCCCGGCGTCTATCCCTACACAGTCCACCATCGCCTGCTCGACCTGATCTCTGCCGCGTCCGGCCTCTCTGCGAACGCTGGCCGGCTGGTCAATGTGTTTCATCAAGACGACTCGAAGACGCCTCATGCGGTAGTGCTCGACCCCGGCGGAACCGATACATCCTCTGGCCACAATCCCGAGCTCAGCCCCGGCGACACGGTCCAGGTGAGCCGCGCGGGCCTCGTCTACGTGGTGGGCGATGTAATTCGGCCCGGTGGATTCGCGGTCGATCCCGTGCAGGGGCTCACCGTGGTGCAGGCGCTCTCGCTCGCCTGGGGGCCGTCGCAAAACGCCGCCGTCGGCAAAGCCCTCCTCATCCGCGAACAAAAAGGAGGCCGCGCAATGATCGCCCTCAACATCCGGCGCATGCTGCGCGGCCAGGATCCCGATCAGCCGGTGCAGGACCGCGACATTCTCTACGTTCCCGACTCCGAGGCGAAGAATCTGCTGAACCGAACCCTGGAATCCGCCATCCAGTCCACGATTGGCGTCACCGTCTACTCTGCCTTGGTTTATTCGCAACGCTATTAGTGAGGCGACGATGAGAAGAACCGCGTGGATTCTGCTTCTCCTCTTCGCTTTTGCGATTCCGTGGGAGTATTCCCTCGACCTCGGCGGGCTGCTCGGCAACGCGGCCCGCGTCGCCGGTTTGCTGGTTCTTCTCGCCGCGGTTCCGGCGGTCTTGCAGGCAGGCCGTATGCGCACGCCAGGCGCGTTCTGGTGGTTTGCCCTCGCGCTCTTTTTCTGGTTCTACTGCTCCTATTTCTGGACCATCGATCCCGTCGCGAGCCTGGAGAGGATTCGCGGTTACTTCCAGGAGATGATGATCGTCTGGCTGGTTTGGGAATTCGCCGACACACCCGCCGATCTTCGCGCTTTGCTGCGCGCCACCGTCGCCGGCTCGTGGGTGCTTGCGCTGCTCACACTCGCGGCCTTCAGTTCACCGGAGGCCATCGCCGCGGGCCAGATCCGATTTGCTGCCTACGGCCAGGATCCCAACGAAGTTGCCCGCTTCCTCGATCTCGGCTTTCCGCTTGCGGCGCTTCTCGTCAACTGCGAACGCCGATGGCTGCCGCGCCTTCTGGCGTTGGGCTTTTTCCCACTTGGCCTTGTTGCTGTTCTGCTCACCGCTTCGCGGGAAGGCTTCCTGGCCGCGGTAATTGGAATTGCCGGCTCCGTCGTTCTTCTCACTCAGGGCCGTCCCCGCCGGCTGGCTGCTGCCGTCCTCCTCGTGCCGCCTTTTCTCGCCGCTCTGTGGTTCATCGTGCCCTCTGCGACGCTCGCGCGCCTTGCCACCATTCCCGAGCAGCTCCAAAGCGGCGACCTGAATCAGCGCTTCAACATCTGGTCTGCCGGCTGGCGCGCCTTCACGCACGCGCCGCTTCTGGGCACAGGCGCGGGTTCATTTGTCGCCGCTGCCCGGGTTTCTCCCATTGACACGGCCCACAACACCCCACTTTCCATCGCCGTGAGCGGAGGGCTTTGCGCCTTATTCCTGGCTGCCATTCTCCTCGCGCTCGCGGTGCGTTACGCGCTTCGCACGCATGGACCTCTGCGCATCGCACTGGTCACCTCGTTGATCGTCTGGGCCCTGACCTCGCTCGTCGCCACGGTCGAAGAGAACCGCACCACGTGGCTGCTGCTGGCCATGATTGCCGTTGCGGGCCGAATAGCCGCCGACGACCCAGGAGGGCTCACTGACTGCTTTTCCGCGCGGCCGCTGCTTCGAACCTTTGGCCGCCAAAGTTCTTCAACTCCGGCTTGTGGAGGTGTAACACGTCATGTTACATTATGAAAAGTGATCAAAACATTCCGGCATCGCGGGCTTGAGAGGTTCTTCAAGACAGGTTCAAAAACGGGCATCCAGCCGGCCCATGAAGCACGGCTTCGCATCCTGTTGACGACTTTGAATCTGGCCTCGACGCCGCGCGACATGAACCGACCGGGCTGGGACTGGCATCCGCTGAAAGGGGATCTCACGGGCCATTGGTCGGTCACCGTCAACAAGAACTGGAGGGTAACCTTCAGCTTTGAGGGCGAGGACGCAATCCTCGTGGATTATCGGGATTATCACTAGGAGGTAGGAGTATGGGAATGATGCACAACCCCGCAAGTCCGGGCGAACTGCTTAGAGAGTTCGTGGGCGAGACAACAGCAACGGAACTGGCCGGGCGCATCGGTACCGCACGCGCCACTATCTCCCGGATTCTTAATGGCCGCACCGCGGTCACTGTCGAACTGAGCATCCGCCTCGGCCAAGCGTTGGGGCTTTCGCCAGACTTCTTTTCGAAAGCTCAGCTTCAATACGACCTCTGGGTCGCAATGCAAAAGAAGAGGCCGAAGATAAAGCGGCTGGCGGCGTAAAACGCGGCGTATGTAGAGAGAGAGGCTCAACCAGCGATGAAGCTCAGATGGAAGCTCGGAATTACGATTCCACAGGCATTGCTCGCTATTGGTGCCGTCTGCTGGTTCACGAGCGCCTATTTCAGATTTTGGATTCGGGAAGCCTATTACTCCGTTCGCCCGATACCGCCGCGCTGCAAGCAGGGGGGAGCTGACTTCCAGGCGAGAGTCAAGCGAATCGAAGCCGAGGCCAAGGTCTCCCTTAAGCCGGGCACGAAGAAAGCCGGCGTGATCAGCTTCTTTTCGTCCCAGAACATCCCATTGAACTTCTATCGGATCGTCGGGCACAACGAAGCTAGCGGCCAAATATACGTTGCTGGACTCGCGGAGTGCGCTAGCGTCGCCTGTGGCGACGATTCAGCCTTGATTGGCGTCCGGGTCGATGTAGACGGGAATGGCACCGTCGTGTTGGACCCGGTTGTCGTAGGAATGTACACGGACTGCCTGTAATTTCTCCTTGATCTGACGTTCGAGCGAATCTATGTCGACGCTTTCGCAAGGATGGCGGCGGGATTCTCTGCCTATCGCGGCCGCTGGCATCAATCGCGCCATTTTCCAGGCTGCGGTCTCGGTCGGAGCCGCAGGAATCTTCGTCAAGGTTCTTGCCACATTCAAGGAAGTTGCGGTTGCCTCCGTCTACGGCCGCTCCGACGCAATGGACGCATTCCTCGCTGCAGCGCTTATTCCCAGTCTGCTCGTCAACCTTATCTCGGAGTCGATGAATCAAGCCCTCGTGCCAACACTGGTCCGGGTGAGGGAACAGGAGGGTCGCGAGCGCGCCCAGCGGCTATTGTCCAGCTCCATGCTCTGGATGTGCGTGCTCCTCGCCGCTGCCAGTGCCGTAATGGCCCTCTTGGCGCGCAGCTTCTTCCCGCTCATCGCCTCTCACTTTGCGCCCGCCAAGCTCGCCCTTGCCCTGCACCTCTTCTGTGCGCTGCTGCCGGTTGTTCTCATCACCGGAATCGCCACCAATTGCACTGCGGTTCTCAACACGGTTGATCGCTTCGCCCTTCCCGCTCTTGTGCCCATCGTTATTTCTGTCGCGATCATCTTCGGGGCGCTCGAGTTCGGCGCCCGCTTCGGCATCTGGGCCATGGTCTGGTCCACGCTGGCCGGTTCGCTGCTGCACGCCGTTATCGTCGCCTGGATGATGCAGCGGCGCGGTTACCGCTTTCGCCTGCGCTGGTATGGAATGGACGAAGCCACGCGCGAAGTCGCCGGCCAATATGGGCCGGTGCTGTTGAGCAGCGTGGTGTCTTCTGGTGGCTTGCTCGTCGATCAGTCGATGGCCGCCATGCTCATTGCGGGCAGCGTCTCAGCGCTGGTGTATGCAAATCGCTTTGTCAGTGTGGTGCTCACGCTGCTGGCCGGCGCGGTCTCCACCGCCATCGTGCCCTACGTCTCGCGCATGATCGCCCTGCACGACTGGACTGGTTGCAGCCACACCCTTCGCACCTGGGTTCGCCTCACCGCGCTTGTCTCCGTGCCCATCGCGGCCCTGCTGATCGCCGGCGCGCGCCCTCTGGTTCGTATCGCTCTCCAGCACGGCCAGTTCGGCCCTCGCGACTCTGGCGTCGTCGCCTCCGTACTTGCCATGTATGCCATTCAGATCCCTTTCTTTGCCGTCAGCCGCGTTTATTACCGCTTCATTGTCGCCATGCGCCGCACCGATTTGATCCTTTACTGCGGCATCATCAATCTCGGACTCGACATCGTGCTCAATCTGGTCCTCATGCACTGGTTCGGCGTCGCAGGAATCGCGCTCGCGACATCGCTCTGGACCGTCAGCACATTCTTCTATCTCTGGTATTGGAGCAGGAAGCTCCTCGCTCGCGCATCCGCGCCGGAGGTAGCCGCATGATTCCATCGCCCGCTGAGTACTTGCTCCGCTGCGACGACCTTTGTCCAACCATGTCTGTTGAGCGTTGGCGGCGCGTCGAATCCTTGATCGAGGAGTTCCACCTTCAGCCGATCCTGGCTGTCATTCCCGACAATCGCGACCCTGAACTTGAAGCTTCGCCTCCCGATCCGAAATTCTTTGAGCGCATGCGCAGGCTAGAGGGCTCCGGGGCCATCATCGGCCTGCACGGCTATCGTCACCTCTGTGAGAGCCGCTGCCGCAGCCTCGTCGGCCTCGCCCGCACGTCGGAGTTCGCCGGCGTGCCCGCCGAAACACAGCGCGAGTGGATTCACGAAGGCCTGCGGATTCTGCGCGGACAAGGACTCAACCCGAAAATCTGGGTCGCGCCGCGACACGGCTTCGATCGGCGCACGCTCGACGCGCTTTGCGCGGAGGGAATCACGCTTTTATCCGACGGTTTTGCGCGTGTACCGTTCCGGCGCGGCGGCTTGACCTGGATTCCACAGCAGCTTTGAGGGCCCGTCGAAAAATCCAAGGGCCTCTGGACGATCTGCGTGCATCCGAATACCGCCTCGGACACAGAGGTCGCGGCCCTGCGCGCTTTTCTAATGGTGCACTCGGATCAATTCACCTCCGTTTATCGTGTACTCTTCCGCAGTCAACCCACCACCCTGACCCTAGCTGAACGCATTTACGCGGAGGCGGCGCTGTGGCGGCTCAAAATCTCGCGCGCCGCCAGGCGAACCCGCAACTTGACGCTCTTGCGATCGAGCAACGCTTCATAAAGCCGCTCCCAGCGATCGAGCACGGTTTCCAGACCGAACTCTTCGATCACGCGGCGCCGCGCGCACTCGCCCATCGCGTACCGCTCCTCGAGCGGCATGCTCATCAAACCCGTCATCGCTTCGCACAAGCTCTGTGGATCGCCCGCCCGGGCCAGCCAGCCATTCACTCCGTCAACGATTACTTCGCGCGTTCCCGGAACGTCGGTGGCCACCGCGGGTACCCCGCAGGCGCCGGCTTCCAGCAGAACCATCGGCAGGCCCTCGTAGCGCGACGACAGAACGAACCCATCCGCGGCCTGCATCCATCGCTGCACGTTCGGCTCAAACCCCAGCAAGCAGACACGTCGCTCCAGGCCGAGCTTCTTCGCCAGTCCGACGAGTTCCGCTTCCAGCGGGCCAGTGCCCAGAATCAGCAGCCTTGACTTTTCTGGCGCGTAAGCCAGCGCCCTCAATAGCGTCGGATAATCCTTCACAGTTTCGAGCCTGCCGACAGCCAGCCAGAGGAACTCATCCGTCAATCCCAGCAGCCGCCGCGCCTCGCCCCTCGCACTTACATTCGGCTCCCATGCCTCGACTTCAATTCCGTTTGCCAGGATCGACAGTTGCTCCTCGCGTACCATCCCCGCAGCCAGATGCGAAACTGCGGTCGCGCGGCTGACAGCCGTCACATGGTCGGGTAGCCAACGGCTGCACGCATAACCAAAGTGCCGGCCTCTCTTGCCCGTGCAGGAGCTGTGCAGCGTGTCGATGACCACCGGCACAGGCGCGGCCAAGCGCGACCATCGGCAGAGCCAGGCGGCGTGCGGCAGATGCGCATGCAGCACGTCCGGCTGCTCGCGCCAGAGCCAGCGATGGAAGCGATTCCATCCCCTGGGGTCCGCAAGCCCTTTGCGCATCTCCAGGCTGGTAAAGGCAACGCTGCAATCGCTGAGCTCCGCGGCCGCCGCGCCGCCTGAACCAGAAAGCGCCACGACACTCACACGCCAACCGCGCCGCCGCAGACCCTTAGCCAGCAGCATGGCCTGGCGCTCGGCGCCCCCAATGCGGTCCAGGCCCGGAATCGCAAACGCCGCATGGCTCATGGACGCCTCCACGCGTGCGCGTCGATCAGCTCTTCATACGCTTCGATCGCCCGCTCGAACGCAAATTCATTCGACCGCCAGGTTTTCCGAATATCGGAATCGCGCGCCCGTTTGCGCCTTCGAAACGGAGCCCAGATTGCCATCGGCGCGGTGCACACGGCCGCGACGATCAGCGAGAAAGCAAAGAACGGCAGCGATAAAGCACACAGGATGCTAGTAAGAGCAAGGCCAAACCAAGGACGAAACACAACTTTCCCCCAGCAACACAGTTGTCAGGTCCCGGGGCCGAAGCCGGCGCCGGAGACACTTCAAGCGGCATCGTGATGAATGCGCCCCGTCCCTGCTCGACTCTCCCGCATGATCCACAAAAGTGCGGTATCAACGTGCGCAGGAATCGGAACAGAAGCTGTTGAATTGTTCGGCGGGAATCTTCCTCGATGGAGTCAGGCGCTACTCTAAGAAATAGAAGCCTTAACATACTGTCGGCCCGGCGCGCCCGATTTTCCGTCTGAGCAAGCTTCCCTGGACAACGCGAGAGTGACCCTGGTAACAGGGCCCTTCTTGGGTGTGGAAAACTAGATTGAAACTGTACCCACAGGAAACATCCGATCGGAAAAAATGTCAAGAGGTTAATTTCCACAGGGAAAACACGTGCGTTGATTACCTTTGCGCGGACTTGGGAAGCCTGCGCTCGATCACCGCTCGCCGATATCCACAACCGTCTGCTGCGCAAGCGGTGCATTCGATGGGAGGAAATCGTGAGAGAACCTTTCGCCCGGCCGAATCGTCCTGAGCGCCGCAATGATCGTCGCCGCCAGGGCCTCAGCGGAGATTTCCGGCGCCAGCCATGTGCCTGGTCGCCCGCGAAGCAAATCCACAACGCCTCCAGACGCCGGCGTGGCCACAAGAGGCAAGCCGTCCGCGGCAGCTTCGAGCAGAGCATTGGGCATTCCTTCATGGCGCGACGGAAGCACGAACAGCGTCGCTTCTTGAAACAATACGTAGGGTCGATCGACGTAGCCCGCGAAGCAGACGGCCGTCTCTAATCCCAGTTCGCGCGAAAGCGACTTCAACGCTGTTTCTTCGTGACCGGCACCGGCCAAGATCACTTTAACTTCGGGAAACTGCTCGCGTACCGCGACGATTGCCCTCAGCAGCAGGTCGAAGCCTTTTTCCCGCGATAGTCTTCCGATAGACAGAAGTTGCAGTGCTGAGCTGCTCCTCGCTACAGGGGCGCACATCGCCGCCCGAACTCCTTTGAGGTCCACCGGGTTCGGCAAAACCGCGATCTGCTCCTCGCCGATCCCTGCAGCTATGGCAAGATCCTTCGCCATCGCCTGCGACTGGCAGATCACATGATCCGAGTGTCGATAAAGCAGGCGATAGACCAGGCGCGTGAATCGCGGCAGGCTGCCGAACGCAAGAACCGACGACGCCGTCGCGTTCTGGCGCACCAGCACGGACGTCTTCGGCGGGAAAAGCGGCCGCAGCATCAACACAAGGAGACTGACCTCTACCGCTCCCGACAGCACCACCGTGGGCCGGATACGCCAAATCAGGCGCAGCAGTGGAAACGCAGCGGCGCGCGCCCGCCCGGCGTTCAGCGCGTGAACGCTCACCCACGGGGGAAGCAATTCTCCGCTTTCGTCCGCCCGCCCGACAAGCCCGAGATGGACCTCGTACTTCTCCTTTGACAGACCGCGCGCCAGCAGAGCCATCACGTGTTCGGCTCCGCCGCCGCCCAAATGAGAGAGGAGCAGGAGGATTCTTGTGCGTCGCACCATGAATTTCCTGAGAGGGAAACCATTCTTACCCAAAGTCGCGCGCGAAATGTGTGCCGGCAATCACTGACTGTGTTTTAAATTGCTCTAATCTTGTGTCTCAAATTGACACATTTATTTTTGTCTCCAGAATCTGCTGACACGCCCTCACATTTTGGGAATTCAAAGATCGCAGGCGCTTATGGCAGATTCCGGGATTCTTCCCTTCCGTCTTTCTCCGTGTTTCAAGCAGCAGCCCACTATGCTCATCGGCGTGACGACTCAGGAACTATGCCTGATTCTCGGGGCGCGCTTGAGCGTTATGCGCCGGGCTGGATTCCGCGTCGTTCTGATCTCCGGCCCCGGCCAACTCCTGGATCGCATGGCGGCGCGCCTCAGCGTGGAGTGCATTGCGGTTCCCATGCACCGCTCGATTGCTCCTCTCGCCGATCTCCTCGCGCTGGTTCGCCTCTGGCGGATCCTGGGCAGCTACAGGCCGGATCTCGTGGAATTCAGCACACCGAAGGCCGGGCTGCTCGGCATGATTGCCGCTAAGCTGCGTGGCGTGCCCAGGCGCGTGTACATGCTGCGCGGGCTCAAGCTCGAAAGGTCGCGCGGCCTCAAGCGCTGGATTCTGCTCACGGCAGAGCGAGTGGCTTGCGCCTGCGCGCATGTGGTGCTTTGCAACAGCAAGAGCCTCCGTGCTGAGGCGTTAGCCCTCCGCCTCGCGCCCGCCGGCAAGTTACTGGTGCTGGGTGAGGGAAGCAGCAATGGTGTGGACGTGGAGCGCTTTTCGCCCGGGCCCAGTGACGTGCGCGAAAAATTCTCCATTCCCCCCGAGGCCCCGGTCGTGGGCTTTGTGGGCCGTCTGACGCGCGACAAAGGCCTGCCCGAGCTGATCGAAGCCTTCGATCGGATTCTCGTCGCCATGCCTGCCGCGCATCTGCTGCTGGTGGGCTGGTTCGACGCCGCCGAAGACGCGCTGGATGCAGAGTCGCGAACCCGGATCCTCAACCATCCGCACATCCACTGCACCGGATTCGTGAGCGACGCGGCGCCTTATTACCGTGCCATGGACGTGATGGTTCTTCCCACCTGGCGCGAGGGGTTTCCTAATGCGGTGCTCGAGGCTTCGGCCACAGGCATTCCGGTGGTTACGACCGAGTCGACCGGCGCGCGCGACGCCGTGATCCCTGAAGTGACCGGCCTCCTGATTCCGCCGGGCTATCCAGAGGCCATCTACGAATCGGTTATGAAACTTCTGCGCGATCCTGAGCGCCGATTCCACATGGGCCGCGTGGGTCGTGCATGGGTGGTGGAACATTACTCCGAGGAGCAGGTGCTGACCTTGACGGCAAATTACTACTTGAGCCTGATGGAGGCGGAGCCGATCGCTCGGCTTCAAAGTGCCTGACCTCTTCGGTCACTCACCTCAGCCCGCGTCTGCATCGCCGCCAAACAGATCGCGCTGTTCGCCGCTAGGTTTGGGAGCCTCGGTGCGCTTGCGGCTCGCGGCTCCAATCAGGCTCAGCACCTCCAGCGCCTGAATCGCTTGCCGGGGCACATAAATGCGTTGCGTGTTCGACCGAGTATCGGGCGGAGTGAGCAACAACCCGGCGCCCTCAACCAGACTCCGGTCATTGGCCGCCAATCCCTCCAGCTCGTCGCCGTCCGTCAGGGTGAGCCGAATCCACAACCCAGCCGTCCGCGGCCGCAGTGTAAAGCGCTTGCGCACCAGTCGTTCAGGGTCAGCCTGGTCCGCCGGTCCAGCAGGAAAGGCGCGCACGTAGCACATCCACTTCACTTGCTCCCAGCCGATACGCACCACTTTGCCGGCCTGGTCCAGAATCTCCAGCTCCGGCTTCGCCTGCCCGAACTCCGCGCCCACGTAACCGGCAAACCAGTCACGGGAGAACTTGCGCACAATGACAGGTTTGCGTGCAGAGGCCATCGCTCTGGATTGTCGCACGAGCGGTGGCGAAGCGATGGCGCCCTCTATTGCATCTTCTGGCTACCCTTCCTCGCGCCCTCCCCATGCATCGATGAGAAACGTCGGGTTTCGCCCCAATTCCCGAACCGCGAAAGTTGCGAAACCGGTGCGGTCTGGCCGCAACCGGTCTCGTCAATGCCCATGCTGCACAATGAGTGCGAATGCAACCCAACAACCAGGCGGGTCCATAATTTCAGCGAGTTGACAAGATGGTTTATGACACCGGTTCTGGTCTTCCACCGCAACTTGTGTTAATGTTTGCTTTGCTAGTTTTCATGAATCGCACCGTAAGGGCAACATCTTCAGGCACTTGGGCTGCGGTCCAGACCCCAGAATCAGGATAGGGCATGCCCGACTATATCTACCTGCTGGAAAACCGGCTCTCGGCCGACCAACGCAATGCCATCGCGCAGTTGCGGGCGGCCGCTCGCGATGCCGGGATCCTTCTCTTCCTTACGGGCGACGCAGTGCGCGACCTCACCAGCGGCCACGCCGTCCGCGAGCTTGAGGTTGCGGTGAACGGAAACGCGCTTAAGCTTAAGAAACCATTGGAGAAACTCGGCGGAAAGCTGTGGGGAGAAGACGAGCTTTCGCGCAGCCTCTACCTGTGTTTTCCGGGCACCGTGCGCGTCAACGTCGTCAGCGCGCACCGCGTCGAATACCCCAAGCCGGGCAAGCCGGTCTTTCATCTCGCCTCCATGCAGGAGGACCTCCGCCGCCGCGACTTCACCGTAAATTCCATGGCCATCTCCCTCAACGAGGGGTCGTTCGGGCTCCTCATGGACCCTTTGAACGGCGCCGCCGACATCGAGATGCGCGCCTTGCGTCTCGTCTCGAATTACGGCTTCATTGAGGACCCCGTGCTGCTCATCCGAGCCGCCCGCTATCGTGCCCGCCTGGACTGGGAAATGGACCCCAGAACCCAGGCCCGCCACGACAACGCCAAAGGCGAGAACGTCATCGAGTTTCTCTCCGCTCACGACCGCAGGCAGGAGCTGGAGCAGATCGGTCACGAAGAGGACGGACTGAAGGTCCTGCGCGCCCTCGAGGCCGAGGGCTGGATGAAGGTTCTCTTTCCGGCATGGACATCCGCAAAGGCCGACGAGGCCAAGCTGAACACCCTTCATGAACTGGCGGCGCAGCTCCAGGTGCAGGGAATTCATCCCGACATGTCCGCTGCTCAAATGCAGCTGCTCACAGCCAAGCTGCCTTCCCGCGACCTCTCGGCGTTGAAGAAGTCTCTCTTGCGCCCGGGTTTCGTCGAGGAGTGGAACAAGCTGGACTCGCTGGCCTCCGGGTTCGCGAAGGCGCTCCTCTCCAAGCAAAACGCCAAACCCTCGGCATGTTTTAAGCTCTTCATGAGCTATGATCCGGAAGCGGTTCTATGGCTTGGCTTTGTAAGCACGGACAAAGCGGTTCAAGAGCGCTTCAACCTCTTCCTCAAGGTCTGGCCCGAAGCCCGTCAACGCATCCCGCATCTGCTCTTGCAGGAGATGCGCATCACCCCTGATTTGCCCGTCTATGGCGAGCTCATCCAGAAGATCTTCCTCGAGCTAATAGATGGCCGCTTGACCACCCCGGAGGAGATGCGGACTTTCATCCAGCCGTATTCCCCGCCCGCGCCACCCCCTCAGGTCACCATCAAGCGTTCGCGTGCCCGCCGGGCGGGAGCACGGATTAAAGAGCAGGTAATTGAAGAGGAGGAGGCCGAGGACGTTCTGGTGGATGAGGATCTTGAGCCCGCCGGCACCGATGACGAGGAACTCGATCTGGCCATTCTGCCCAAGGGCTCCCTCGCGGTCGATTTGGATGCGGATAGTGAGGATGAGGATGAGTTAGAGGCCGAAGACACCGAGGCGGCGCCTGCAAGCAAGAAGCCTGCAAGCAAGAAGGGACAAAAACCCGCACCCGCCCTTAAGCCGGTTGCGACCAAACCCTCGGCTCCGCCCGCTCCCGCAAAGCCAACAACAGCAAAGGCCCAGCCCGCTGCCGCGCTGAAAAAACCCGCGCCTGCTCCAGTGCAGCCCAAGTCCGCAAAGCCAGCCACCCCAGCCGTCAAAGCGCCAGCCCCAGCCAAGGCGAAAGCCGCGGCCGCCAAGCCGGCGAAAGCCGCGGCAAAAGCACCGCCGAAGAAACCCGCGCCGGCTAAGGCCGCTAAGCCCAAAGCCAAGCCAAAGCCGCCCGTAAAGCCTGTCAAGAAGGCTCCGGCGAAGCCGTCTAAACCGGCGGCGAAGAAGCCGGCCGCAAAGAAGCCCGCGCCCAAGAAGGCTAAGAAGCGCTGACCCGCGTTCTCATCTCCGAGTGACCACCATCAACAGGTCTGGGGCCACGCGGCAGGTCTTGCTCTGCGGCGGCGTCCACGTCGATCCATCGGAATACTTCACCAACAGCAGCTCGACCGATACGACCGCCGTTAGCCCTGGCACCCAAATGTCTGCCGAGGCCGTGCGGTCAGCGCCGGATGTGAAGGGAACTGTCAGCGTCTGCACGCGCAGAGCCGGGTCTTCGCTTGCGCTGCCGACCTGCTCTGTCCGGCCCTTCGGCGTCCAGCCGCGCAAACTCACGGTCGCGCTGGCGATCGTCCGCTGATCCGGACTGTGAAGCTTGAGATGCAGCCGCTGTCCGACACCCTTGGCATGATCGACTTTGGGAAGATCAGCACCGGTCTTGACGATATCTCCATCGGAAAGATGCGAAGCCTCGATGGAAACCGGGCACAGATTCGGCGGCGGGATGGGGTGCGTAGCGGTGGAGGACTGGCCGTCGTGCCCGATGGTATATGTAGCCCCTCCCGCACCACTAAAGCCGCCGTTCTGCGCCGCAAACCCAAGGGGCGCAATGAGGAACAAGCATCCAAGAAAGCCGGCCAGCTTCACTGAAGGCCTCCTTCCCAAGTTTCGTCTCCATTGTTCACCCATCCGAACCCCTTGTCCATCGGCATCCGGCCACCAACCCCGCCCGCGACCAAATTCATCCGTAATTATCCCTTGACAGTAGGTACTCTCTTTGCTAGACTTTATGTAGTCGAGGGAGGTATTTATGGCGAAAAGACTTAAGGTTCAACGGTATACGAAGCGTGATTTTGACCGCCAATTCCCTAACGATGCGGTGTGCCTAGAATGGCTCAAAAACTACCTCTTCCCAGATGGGATTTTCTGCCAGACCTGCGAGCAAATCACGAAACATCATAGGGTTGTGAAGCGCAAGTCATTCTCCTGCGATCACTGCGGAAACCACGTTCACCCCACGGCGGATACGATCTTTCACAAATCGACTACTCCCCTGACAACTTGGTTCTATGCGATCTACCTCATGTCCTCGACTCGCTGCGGAATCTCGGCCAAGCAAATCGAACGCGAGACCGGCGTCACCTACAAAACGGCATGGCGGATGTTCAAGCAGATTCGGACCATGCTGAAAGAGGACCATAGCGGCGGCTTGGGTGGCCCTGAGAGCGGCGGCGTTGAGATGGACGAGACTTACTTCGGCGGCGTCCGGCGTGGCGTCAAGGGCAAGCCAGCGCCCGGAGACAAAAAGAAAACTGCCATCGTCGGGATACTGGAGCGCAAAGGCAATGTTCGGGCGCTCGTTGCCAGAGACACGAGAAGCTCCACATTACTCGGCTTGGTTAAGGAACACATCCTGCCGAATACAACCGTTTTCACCGATGAGTACCAGCCCTACGATGGCCTCAGCCATATGGCGAACGGCTACACCCACAAGCGCGTCAAACACAGCGAGAAAATCTACGTGGTAGGTGACGCGCACACAAACAGTGTGGAAGGATTCTGGAGTTTGATTAAGAGCGGAATTCGCGGTGTGTATCACTCAGTTGGACAGGGCTATCTCCAGTCCTACTTGGATGAGTACAGCTTTCGCTACAACCGGCGTTTTGACACACAGCCGATGTTCACTTCGTTTTTGAGTCAGATTTCGAAGGCGTCACCTTCCGAGACACCTTCCGAAGATCAGCCTCAAAGTCTTGCTGGGTAAAAGGGGGAGGCTCTTCGGGTCTCTCAATAGAGTCTGGCGTGGCTACGGGCTTTTCCTTTTCTCGCTGCCGTTCCAGCAACTCTGCGCGTTGGATACATAATTCTGTGTTGTTCATTAATACCTCGCGAATCGATTCTCCAGGTATCGCTAGGGCGATACCTGATCCAATTTTGACGGTTTTCACGTCGCCAGAAAAATGTATATCTTTGTCGAGTTCGAGTGTGCCATGCACTAACCCTATAACAAGATAAGGGAGCATGAAATCTATTGACCGTGGATTTGAAGGGTTGCGGTGGGGATAGACGATAATCGGCGAGCCGCTCAATCCGGGCCACGAGGTCATTTCCATCAAATAGGCGTCCACACTCTCGTATACGCCACGGGCTACTTCTATCCTGAGTTTCTCATAGGGCATCAATGCAATGCGCCCCGTCCTCACAATGGGTTGAATGCTCTCTGTACCGGCGAACTTGTCGAGCAACCCAACAATTGTGATCTCTTCACCCTCCACCACACCATTCCCATAAACACCTTCTGGCCCCTGCGGGAGTCTCGTGACGGGAATTGTCATAACATCAAGTTGGATTTTTTCGGGCCACTCTACCGCGCACACAGCCACATCTGTGACCTTGTGGAACTTCCAGCTTGCGATGGGAACCTTAATGTCATGGGTACCCAAACCCACTTTATTGACCCTGATAAATAACTCTTCATCGGCTGGAGTGTTCTTGACTACGTGCCCCGCGGTAACGGCATAGTTGATCCCACCTATCCAATCTGATTTATCGATTTCACTGCCGCCCAGACCGACCGCAACCGCGAAAGCGGTTCCACAGTAGCGACCATACTCCTTCGCGCCACCCCTCTTTTTCTTTCGCACAAGAAAGAATGTGCATTTCCTGAAGCGCAAGTCCAAAATGAAGTCCTCCGGCTCGCCAGCCATCGGTATTGTAGTCCGGCGTCCAGTCCTACTCCATGCAAATGTTTGATTCATCTGTACCTACCCTCAGGGGATAATTACGAATTCATCAAACGTTTGCATTCCCTTTGCCTGATTGTTTTACTCTGTTGTTGGTTCCCAGCGGTCAACTGATCCCGAGCAACTCAACTGGCCGCGGGACGAGGACTGATGGTTTTGAGCCAATCCGTATTTGTTCTGGAAGACGACACCGATATAGCCAGGCTGGTGCAACATCATCTTGAAGCGGCGGGCTTTGAAGCACGCCTCTTTCACACCCCCACCAATCTCATTCCTGACGCCGAACGCAGGCCTCCCGCGCTTTTTCTCCTCGACATCATGGTTCCCGGCGGCGATGGCCTCGATGTTTGCCGCCGCCTGCGTAACCACGCCGGTCTCTCCACCATTCCCATCATCTTCCTCACCGCCCGCGCCGGAGAAAACGACCGCGTCCTCGGCCTCGATCTGGGAGCCGACGACTACATCACCAAGCCGTTCTCCACGCGCGAGCTAGTGGCCCGGGTCAAGGCTGTGCTGCGTCGCTTCGAGCGACCCACATCGCCTTCGATCATCAGCTTCGAAGAAGTCATCATCGACGCCGGGGCCATGCAGCTGAAGGTCCGCGGCGAGCTCACCACCACCACCGCAACCGAGTTCCGCCTGCTCGACTATCTGGCTCGCCATCCTGGCCGCGTCTTTAGCCGCGATCACCTTCTCGACGCCGTCTGGGGCGATGCCCGCTTCGTCACGCCGCGATCGGTCGATGTCTACGTACGCCGCATTCGTGAGAAAATTGAAATCGACCCGGAGAATCCGCGCTACCTGAAGACCGTGCGCGGCGCCGGCTATCGCTTTGAACTGCCCAAGACTGCGTGAAAAGCTTCTAGCCGCTAGCCTCTAGCTTCTAGCCTGTGCACACCGGAATTGGCTGTTGCGTGTGAGCAGGCATCCTCGCTAGACCGCGAATGAGCTGGAAGCTAGCAGCTAGAAGCTGTTTTTATGACCTCCAACTTCTTCACCAAGCTGGTTGGGCTTTTCGTCCTCCTCCTGGCGCTTCAGGCGCTGGTGATCGAGTTCGTCATTCAGCGCTTCGTGCTGCATTCGACCGAGGGCACGCTCGAAATGCTTGGCCGCGAAGCCTTGTGGTCAGCCCTGATCGCGCTCGTATTTGCCATTCCCTTGGCCGCCTTCGTCGCCAGCCGCATCTCCGGCCGCTTGCGCCGCGTCGTGACCTTCGCGCACCGCATTGCCAGCGGCGATCTCACTGCCCGCATTGACGCCACCGGCCCCGCCGCCGGCTCCCTGACTGGAGTCAGGGAACTCAGCGCCGTCGAGGCCGCCCTCAACGAATCCGCGGTGCGACTGGGCAAGGACTTTGCTGAGCTAGAAAGCGGGCGCGCCGAGCTGGCCGTTATGCTCGACTCGATGCAGGAGGCGGTCGTCGCCATCACCGCCGCTGGATTCGTTCGCTGGTCCAATGCCGTCATGCGGCGCATACTCGGCTCGCAACTCGCGCCAGGCCGCCCGCTGGTCCACTCCGTGCGCGATCCTGAGCTGCTGGCCTGCGTGCGCGGCGCACTCGAGCGCCGCGAGCTATGTGTGGGCCGCGCCAGCCTGCTTGCGCCGGGCCGTGTCTTTGAAGTCAACGCCGCACCTTTGCCCGCTGGTGGCGCGCTCGTTGTTCTCCACGACGTCACCAGCATTGAATCCGCGCAGAAATCCCGCCGCGAATTCGTCGCCAACGTCAGTCACGAGCTGCGCACGCCGCTCACTTCCATTCAGGGCTATGTCGAAACGCTGATCGAGGATCCGAATCCCAGCCCCGAAACCACCCTCGAATTCCTCGGCGTCATCCTGAAAAACGCTAGCCGCATGAATCGCCTCACTGAGGATCTGCTCGCCCTCGCCAGCGTCGAAAGCCCCGACTACAAGCTGTCTCTGCAGCCGGTCCGCGCCAACGTGCTTCTCCAGGACGCCATCGACTCCATCGGCGGCATCGTCGTCGACTCCGGCGTCAAGCTTCAGTCTGCGGGCGCCCCCGACGCGCTCGTCATGGCCGATCCCGACGCCATGCATCAGGTCTTCGGCAATCTCATGGAGAACGCACTCAAATACGCCCAATCCGGCAAGCGCATCCGCGCCGGCGCGCGCTTGCTCGCCTCTGAGGTGGAGTTCACCATTCAGGACTTCGGCCCCGGCATCGCCTCGGAACATCTGGAACGCATCTTCGAGCGATTCTATCGCGTCGACAAGGCCCGCTCGCGTGAGTCCGGCGGCACCGGTCTCGGCCTCGCCATCGTCAAGCACATCGTGCTCGCGCACGGCGGGCGCATTTGGGCGGAGAGCGAGCTCGGCAATGGCGCATCCTTCCACTTCACCCTGCCCTTTGCGCCCACGCCGCAAACGGTCCAGCAGCCCGCCCAGCAGCCGGCTTCGCCCGCCACTGTCTGACGCCCAGCCGTTGCCCCCCCTTGTTTAATGGTGCTACCGGCTCTGCCTTCCGCAAGAGGCGCTCTGAATCCCGAGTCTTTTCAACTGCCCTTAACAATCGACGCGGAGAATGGATTCCGGCAGCAATTCTGAAAGGGAGCGAATCGTGAAGAAATCATTGCTCGTCGTTGCGTTGTTCGTGTATGCATTGAGCGCGGCTCAGGCTCAAAAGATCACAGCCGCGGGAGCCACATTCCCGTACCCCATCTACTCCAAGTGGTTCAGCGAGTACAGTTCCGCCCATCCCGGCGTTCAGATCAACTATCAGTCCATCGGTTCCGGCGGCGGCATTCAGCAGGTCACCAACGGCGTCGTGGACTTTGGCGCCTCTGATATGCCCATGACCGATGCGGCGTTGTCCGCCTCCAAGGTCAAGCTGGTTCACATTCCCACCGTGCTTGGCGCCGTCGTTCCCATCTTCAACGTTTCCGGGGTCAGCAGTCTTCGCTTCAGCCCTGACGTGCTGGCCGATATTTACCTCTCCAAGATCACCACCTGGAACGACCCGCGCATCGCGAAGGACAATCCGGGCGTCAGTCTGCCCAACGACAAGATCATCGTCGTCCATCGCTCCGATGGCAGCGGTACCACCTTCATCTGGACCGACTACCTCAGCAAAGTCAGCCCCGATTGGGCCGGCGGCCCCAGCAAGGGAACCGCGATCAACTGGCCAACAGGCGTAGGCGGCAAGGGCAATGAGGGCGTGGCCGCGCAGGTTCGCGAGTTCCCCGGCGCCATCGGCTACGTAGAGCTCATCTATGCCCTGCAGAACCACATCGACTTTGGCTCCGTCAGGAATGCCTCTGGCAGCTGGGTCAAGGCGTCGATCCAGGGCGTTACGGCAGCCGCGGCCACCGCCAAGATACCCGCCGACTACCGCGTTTCCATCACCAACGCTCCGGGCGCCGATTCCTATCCCATCTCCAGCTTCACCTATCTCCTCATTCCCACCCATCCCAGCGATGCGGCGAAAGAAAAGGTCATCAAGGATCTGCTAAGCTGGTCACTCAATGCGGGCGAAGGCGAAGTCTCGAGTCTCTCCTACGCGCCGCTTCCTGACAGCCTCAAGCAGAAGGTTCTGCAAACCGTCTACGCGTTGCCGTAATGCCCACCGAGGGGTCCGGCGCCCGCCGGACTCCTCGCCCTTCCATCGCTTGACTCTCGTTCCTCCCCCTGCTTCGTCTGCCTCTCCGCGACTCGCCTGAGCCGTCGGCCGGACCCCCAGCCGGCTATGCCATACTTGCGTCGCGATTAGAAGCCGGAGTGCGATTCGAGTCGAGTGAATCTTGTGGATGGAAAGCTAATGGCTGAAAGCCGATAGCTGGTATCTGGTGCACTCACCAAGGCCCGGGTGTTACGATTGTCACCGTTTCCGTTTACGACACGATGACCCCTGTCTCTTCGCTCTCCACCATCAATGACCTCTTTGTTCGCATCGCCGCGGCCGCCAATCCGCGCGCCGTGCTTTGGCAGGACGAGTTCAGCCATTGGCACCCGATCTCATCGGATCAGATGTATCAGCGCGTCCGCGCGCTGGCCATGGCTATTCTGCGCTTCGGCGCTCAGAAGGGCGACCGAATCGCCCTCATCAGCGAGAATCGCTGGGAGTGGGCTGTCACCGATTTTGCCGCCCTCGCCATAGGCGCCGCCGATGTGCCCCTTTATCCCACCCTCACCGGCGAGCAGATCGCCGCACAAGTGCGCGACGCGGATTGCCGCATCGCCGTCGTTTCCACCCGCCAGCAATTCGACAAACTTCACTCCGTTCGCGCGCAAACCCAGTTGCAGCAAATCGTCGTGATGGACTCGCCCGCTCCAGAAGGCGCTGTCGCAATGAGCGAGCTGCTCGGCGATGCCGACGCCCTCGGCGCCCAGCGCGATCCCGTCTTCGATGCGCTCCTTCGCTCCGTCCAGCCCGGCGATCTCGCCACGCTCATATACACCTCTGGAACGACAGGCGAGCCCAAAGGCGTTGCGCTTACCCACGGCAACATCGCCGCCAACCAGAACATCACGGCGGTCGACTTCGGCTTCAATTCAACCGACGCCTGCATCTCCTTCCTGCCGCTCTCGCACGTCACCGCGCGCGCACTCGATTACGTGATGTACAACCATGGCTCGCAGGTCGCCTACTGCACCCAGTTCGACAAGCTGCCGCAGGCTATGCGCGAGGTCCGGCCAACGGTTATCGTCGGCGTTCCGCGCGTCTTCGAGAAGATCCGCCAGGCCGTCATGCAAAAGGCCGGGCAATCGCCCGTCAAGAAACGCCTGCTGGCCTGGGCCATCCGTCAAGGCGAGCGCTTCGCCGATACGGTCTATGACGGCCACAAGCCCAGTTCGCTCATCTGGAAGCTTTCCAACAAGCTCGTCTACTCTAAAGTCCGCGAAGCCTTCGGTGGGCGCGTAAGAATCTTCGTCTCCGGCGGCGCGCCCCTCGGCATCGACACGGCGCGCTGGTTCGCCTCGGCGGGCATCGCTCTCTGGGAGGGCTACGGCCTCACTGAAACTGCGCCCGTGATCGCGCTGAATACTCCAATCAGCCATCGCATGGGCTCGGTCGGCATGCCGCTGCCCAATGTCGAGCTCAAGTTCGCCGAGGATGGCGAGCTGCTGGTCCGCGGGCCCTCGGTCTTCTCCGGTTATTGGCACAAGCCCGCCGCCACCGCCGAGTGCCTCGATAGCCAGGGATGGTTCCGCACCGGCGATATCGCACATCTCGACGCCGATGGCTTTCTCTACATCACCGATCGCAAGAAGGAACTGCTCAAGACTTCCGGCGGCAAGCTGGTCGCGCCGCAGCCCATTGAAAGCAAGCTGAAGAACAACGTGCTCGTGGCGCAGGCCGCGCTCATCGGAGATCGCCACAAATTCATCTGCGCTCTCCTCTCGCCCAACTTCGCTGCCCTGGAGGAGTGGGCGCGCCATCATGGAATTTCAGCCCAGTCCCGCGCCGGGCTCGTCGCCGACTCTCGCGTCATCGCGCTCTACACCGAGATTGTCCGCGAAGTGAACGGCACGCTGGCCAACTTTGAGACCCTCAAGCGTTTCCGCGTTGTGGCCGACGAGTGGACGCAGGACTCCGGAGAGCTAACCCCCTCCATGAAGATCAAGCGCCGCGTTCTTACGGCGCAATATTCGGCGGTGATCGACGAACTCTACGCCGACGAAGCAACCGCCCGCGGCGAATCGGCAAGCTGAGCTCGCCGATCCCTCCGCGCGGCGGCCACTGTTTGTGCCACATGCGTTGCAGGGCTCTGAAAAACGGCGCGCCCCACGCTCCCACCCCGAGTACTGCCCCAAAAATGATCACGGCGTCAATGCTCAATCTGCCTTCGTGAGTCCAGTAGACGTCGGGCTCTAGGCTCAGCCATAAAGCGAACTCGTCGAGCGTGAGCGCAGCGCCCACGCCGTAGCTGACCGCCATCAGCCGCCCCAGAAAGATCGACATCGGCGACTGCGACCATCCGACGTCGAGTAGCCAGCCGTATCCCACAAAAAGCAAAATCAGAATGCCCCACACCAGGTGATGAATGTGCATTCCGCGCACCATCACCCACTGCATCCGCCCCTCGTGATTCGCGATCCGATGCACGAGAAGGCGTACCCCGGCAAAGGTTATGAGGAAGGCTACGGACGCAATGAACATGCGCTGCCGAGGCCGGTCGGGAATGGTGGCGCGGATCAGGTAACCCAGCCGCGTCAACTGCAGCATCACCAGCAGCACGATGACAACCAGGCCGACGAACGCAAGCAGGAATCCAGCGCCGCTTTCGGGCATACGTCATCGATTGGAACATTGCGGGGCTGTCCGGAACAAGTCGGAGGTGCCCATCAAGCAAGAAGACCGACTGGCCTGTGGAAGGCAGCTACACTATTGGACCGGCCCAGTCGGCACCTGCGACTGATCACTGATTTGCGAGACGGCAGGCGCTTGCTCTTGCTTTATAAGATCCTGGAGTCTGTCGAGCTTTACGCCAAGGCCCTTCATATCCACTCGAAATCTGGAGAATTCGTTTACTCTCGCTTCAAGACCGTCTGCACGAGTTTGAAGATTCTTAATCTGCGTCTCATCTGCGGTCAGACGGCTACGTTCTACCATCAGCATCGCAAATAACGCGAGCGAAGCGAAAACGAGCATTGCAATGAAGAACTCTCGCATTGAAGCCTTCTTGGAACTTATTGGCCGGAAACGATGGTATCAATATCGCTTTTCACCTGCTTCGCGCTCTCGAGCGCGGACAGCATGACGGTTCTCTTCGACGGACGTGTCTCGAACGAGACGGGCTGCGACTGATTCTGGTCTTTGCGCTCGACATGTGTAAGTAGAGCCGGTGCAAAAGCCCAGACGAGCATTTCGACTCCATTCTCATTGAGGTATTTCAGCTTGTACCAGCCATCATTGGCCTCGACCACCTGAACCAAGTCGTTCGTTTTAAGCATGCGGATTCGAGTCAAGTCTGTGGGCTCCCAGTTGTATATGGCAGTCGGTTCCGCAAGGTATGTTTCAACCTTGGCGATCAACTGATGAGCTCCGCGAGGGTAAACTCGATAAATTTCATTTCCTTCAATCTGGGCGACAAGATTGCCGCGCGTGTCGGTAATCTTACCGGCGGTCATATCGATGTCGTACAAGTGGTTACCATTGATATAGAGTCCCGGTGTCTCGCCATCTTCAATGAACCACCCGCGAGTCGGAATTCTGTCGGTACCTAATATTTCTGTTAGCGTGCCCCCTTCGGCCGCAGCCTCAGTCGCGGCTTCGGTGAGCTCAGGCGCCATCGCACCTTCCGCCGCACCGGCTCCAATAGCCTCAAGACCGACCTCGGCGCACCCGCATGTTAGGACGAGGAGCGCCAGGCTAGCAAAGACCAATAATTTTGAGGCGTCAGCCTTCATTGGATTATCAAGGGAAGACCTACTGAAAACATGATCTCACTAAGGAAATCACTGTCAAGCGGAAAGTGACTTAGCCAGAATCTGATTTCTAGTCCCTGGTCCGTAATCCGTAATCCCTTGTTCGCTGTATTCCCCATCACGATTCCCGTTTACAGAGCCGCGATACACTGTTATTTGCGCTAAGGCCGGCGATCCTCCCCGCCTCCGGTAAAGAACTGTGCACTGCGCCTCAAATTTCTGACCCCGCGGCCGATATTGAGGACTGTGCCCTGTGAGCGGCGAACTGTGAACTAAGAACTGCGAACTTTGAACTGCCTTTACGAGGAGATTCCACGATGCGAGTTGCTTTGTTGACCGGCGGCGGCGACTGCCCCGGATTGAACGCGGTCATTTATGCGGCCGTCAGAAAAGGCATCAACCACTACGGCGACGAGTTCATTGGGTTCCTGAACGGTTGGCGCGGCGTGCTCGATAACAACTTCATTCCGCTCACGCTCGAAAGAGTCGACGGCATCCAGTTGAAGGGCGGCACCATCCTGCACTCTTCGCGCACCAACGTGAAAAAGATTCCCGGTGGTATCGACAAGGTGCAGGAAGTTCTCAAGATCAACAAGATCGACGCCCTTATCGCGCTTGGCGGCGACGACACGCAATCGGTCACGCTGTTTTTGAGCGAGCATGGCGTGAACGCCGTCGGCGTTCCCAAGACGATCGACAACGACATCAGCGGCACCGACCAGACATTCGGCTACGACACAGCGGTCATGATCGCCACCGAGGCCGTCGACCGCATTCACACCACGGCCGACTCGCACAATCGCGTGGTGGTCATTGAAGTCATGGGCCGCGACGCAGGCTGGATCGCCTATGCCTCAGGCATAGCAGGCGGCGCCCACGTCGTTCTCGTTCCCGAGAAGGAGATCGACATCGACCACGTCTGCGCGCTGCTCAAGTACAACTACGATCACGGCAAGCATTACGGCGTTGTCGTGGTTGCCGAGGGCTGCCATCTCCCCGAGGTCGGCCAGGTCATCGGCTCCGAGCAAGTCGACTCCTTTGGCCACGTCCGCCTGTCCGGCATTGGCGAAGCGCTCGCCGAGCTCATCGAGAAGAAGACGGGCTACGAAACTCGCTCCGTGAATCTAGGCCACACCCAGCGCGGCGGCGTTCCCACGGCCTTCGACCGCGTTCTCGGCCAGCGCTACGGCCTGCACGCCATCGACATGGTGCACCAAAAGAAGTGGGGCCGCATCGCCGTTCTTCACAGCACCGACATCACCGACATCCCCATCAAGGAAGCCATCGCAACCAACCGCAAGCTGGACCAGCGCTTCTTCGACGTGATCGCGGATCTTGAAGCCAAGGTGTAGCTTGCTGAGGTACTACACTGAACCGTGCGGGCCGCCCTCGGGCGGCCTGCGGCGTCTTGACATAAGGCCTTCGGACGATTCAAATGCCTCAAACCGTGAACGGCCATTTACAGACGTTCAACCGGCACGACGAAGCTGATCTCTAACCCTTGATCTCTGTTTATGCTCTACCGCCTCTACCAGCCCGCCGACTTCGCCGCCCTCTACACACTCGAAGAACTTTGCTTCCAACCGCCGGTCCGATACAGCCGCGCCTGGATGCGCCAGTTGATCGCCAATCCCAACTCCGCCACCTGGATCGCAGAAAAGAACGCCGGAGAAAACAAAACGATGGCAGGGTTCGCCATCGTCGAGTGGACCACGATGCCGAAAGGCACCGTCGCCTACATCCAGACTATCGAGGTGCACCCCGAGTCGCGCCGTCGCGGCATCGCCGCCGAGCTCCTGCGCCGCACCGAGGACTCCGCCCGTGCCGCCGGCGCCCGATCGATCTGGCTCCATGTCGATGTTGAGAATGCCGCCGCGATCCAGCTCTATAGGAGCCGCGGCTACGCGCAGAGGGGCAGGGAAGAGCACTACTACGCGCGCCATCGCCCCGCGTTCGTTTACGCTAAGCCGCTGGGTCCCCCGGTCCGGTAGTGGCCAGTCCTTGTTCCCAACTTTCCTGTTTTCTTGTTCCCCTGTTCTCTCGGTCCCCGCGGTCACTGCGCGTCCGCGTTCTTGATGAATGCCGCCACATTGTCGTGGAGCTGTTTCACGCACTCGTCGCGCACGTACACCATGTGACCCGACTCGTACCACGCGTAGCTGATGTTCTTCGCCAGCGACTGCGGGATAGGCAGGTGCTTCTCTTCGTACTGCGCCGCAAAGAACGGCGTACCTAAATCGTAGTAGCCCCCATTCAGCAGAACCTTCAGCCGCGGATTGGTCTTCATTGCTTGGGCCAGGTCCGCGCTCACGTTCACTCCTATCGGGTTGCCATTGTGAACCCAGTTCCATGCCGCGTTTGCCGTGTACAGAAGCGGCTGATACGTCTGTCCGTCTCCGTATTTCAAGTCCTTGCGCACGTACTGATTGAAGAGCGCAACATAGGCCGACGAAATCGCCGCTCCTTGCGGGTCATACTCGGATCCCTCACTCAGCGGATCGAGATTTGGACCCGAGAATCGCGTGTCCAGTCGCCCTGTCGTCAAATCCTCCGCATCCTGCAGAGTCTTTTCAAACTCCGGGCCGCTCACACGCAGGCCCGCCTTCAAAATGTAATCCACCGGCAATCCAGTGTACTCATGCATTTTCTGCGCAACCTGCTGCTTCTCGTCGGCGCCCACGTCGGTTCCCAGCGCCAGTGCATGCGCATAAGGCCCCATCGCGAAATCTTCGACGTCCTTCAAAAGCGGCTCGAGCGCGGCCGGCTGATTGGGCAGCTTCTTGTGGTACCAAGCTGCTGCCGCGAAGGTCGGGAGGGCAAGCTCGTAAGGCAGGTCGACTCCGGGATTGTTTGCGGGTTGGTCGATATCGGTGGTGAAGTTGAAAATCTGCGACAGTAGGATCACTCCGTTGATGTCGATGTTCAGTTTATTCTCGAGCAGGTTGGCCAACACCGCCGACCGCGTGGTCCCATAGCTCTCGCCAAAGATGAACTTCGAGGAATTCCACCGCCCATACTTCGAAATAAAGCGCTGAATAAACCGCGCATAGGCGCTCGCGTCGCCATCCACCCCCCAGAATGCCTTGTCCGGATCCTTTCCCATCAGTTGTCCGAAGCCCGTGCCCGGCGCGTCGATAAAGACGAGGTCGCTCACGTCGAGCAGGGAATTTGGATTGTCGACCATGGTGTACGGTGCTGCAGGCAGGTGCGTGTCTCCCGCCGTCACCACGTGCTTGGGGCCCAGCGATCCCATGTGCAGCCACACCGTGGAGCTGCCCGGTCCGCCGTTATAAAAGAACGTGACGGGCCGATCCTCAGCCTTCGCGTCTTTCTTGAAGTACGCCACATAGAACATTCGCGCTACAGGAGTTGCGTCCTTCGCATCCTTGGGCGCGTTGAGCGCGAGCTGGCTTCCCGGCTGCGGCTTGCCGTCTGCTCCAAGCTGTGAATCCTGATCATCCGTCGATCCCACCGTGATGGTCCCGGCGATGGCCGTGTAGGCGATTTGTTGCCCGCCCACATTGATGGTGCCCTGCGTCGTCGAATCGGCTGGCGGAGCGGGTTCGGCGCTCTTATCAGCGGCCGTGGAGGCTGCCGGGGTTGCGGGCTTCGCCGCCGTCTTATCGTCCTGTGCGCCGACCGAAACAGAAAGAACCAAGAGTGCCGCGCCAACAAGGGCGGCAAAGCGGCGACTGAATGAATTAATTTTTCTTTTCTCCGGATGGGATAACGAGCGAAACGTTAGTATAAAGGGCGCGACCCGGCCAGAGTCTCCAAATCCCAATCTTCCCGCACTGCCCACGCTCGGCCCACACCTACTCCAGCGGCGTTTGATCACTGCCCAGAGCCCACTGAGCACTGATCGCGAGCCACGACTCACGAGCCACGATTCACGGCTACTGCACTCCGTCCGCACTTTTGATAAACGCCGCCACACGGTCGTGGAGTAGCTTGCGGCACTCGTCCCGCACATACGCCATGTGCCCCGATTCGTACCAGTCGTACTCGATATTCTTCGTCAGCGACGCCGGAATCGGCAGATGTTCCTCTTCATACTCTGCGGCAAAAAACGGCGTGGCCAGGTCGTAGTAGCCGTCGTTCACCATCACCTTCAGCCGCGGATTCGTCTTCATCGCCTCGGCCAGGTCCGCGCTTACGTTGAGCCCGAGGGCGTTGCGAAAGCCGCTGCCGCCCGTTCGCGTCATGTTCCAGCCGGCGCCGTCAAATAGCGCGTGCGGCAGGTACGTCTGACCCTCGCCGTATTTCAGATTCTGCCGAAGATACAAATTCACCAGCGAAAAGTATGCCGACGAAATCGCCGCGCTCTGCGGATCGTACTCCGACCCCTCGCTCAGCGGATCGAGCGTCGGCCCCAGAAAGCGTGTGTCGTATCGTCCCGTCGTCATCCCCTCTGGGTCGTCGAATGTCTTTTCGAACTCGCCGGCGGTCACGCGCAGGTTGGCCTTGATCAAGTAATCCACCGGCAACCCGGTGTAATCGTGGAGCTTTTCGGCCACTTGCTGCTTCTCCGCGTCGCTCAAATTGTTTCCTTCCGCCAGCGCATGGATGTATTCGCCCATCGCGAACTCCTCCACCTCTTTCAGGAAGGGCTCCAGCGCCGGTGGCTGGGGCGACAGCTTCTTGTGGTACCACGCGGTCGCTGCGTAGGTGGGCAGCGCGAGCTCGTAGGGAAGATCCATGCCGGGACGTGGTCCACCCGTCGCCATGGGGAAGCTGAAAATCTCTCCCAGCAGCATCACTCCGTTCAGGTCAACGCTTTTCTCGTTTTCCAGGACATTCGCCAGCACCGCCGACCGTGTCGTTCCATAGCTCTCGCCAAAGAGAAACTTCGGCGAGTTCCACCGGCCGTACTTCACCAGAAAGCGCGCGATGAAACGCGCGAATGCCTCCGCGTCCTGGTCGACGCCCCAGAACGCCTTTCCCGCGTCTTTGCCTGCCAGGCGCCCGAAGCCCGTTCCCGGCATGTCGATGAACACTTCATCGCTTACGTCGAGCAGGCTGTCCGCATTGTCGATTAGCTTGTACGGAGCGCCCGGCAAATGAGTGTCTCCCGCCGTCTCCACATACTTCGGCCCGAGCGAGCCCATGTGCAGCCACATGGTCGAGCTGCCCGGGCCGCCGTTATAAAAAAATGTAATCGGCCGATCCTCGGCCGTCGCGCCCGTCTTGAAATACGCCACGTAAAACATGTGCGCCACCGGCGGCGCATCGGCCGGCTCCTTCGGCGCCGCAAGCGCCAGCTGCGAGCCTGGCAGCGGTTTACCGTCCGGACCAAGTTGCGCATCATCGGTGTCGGTCGCGCCTACGGTGATCGTGCCCGCAACCGCCGTGTACGCGATATGCTGTCCGCCAGCATCGATGGAGCCCTGCGTGGTCGAGTCTGGCGGTGGCGCCGGCTCAGGAGCTTTCGCGCTCTTCGCTGTAGTGGCGTCGGAATTCGCGGCGGGTTTTTCGTCTTGCGCGCGAACTGAGAGAGTCAAAACCAAAGCCGCTGCAACAAACAGCACGGCAAATTGCCGGTGCAAATTGTTCATTTGTCATTCTCCGGGAAGGCTATTTCGCGATAGCTCAGTATAAAGCGTAGAAACAGTTCGGTCCTCGGCTCAGCAGGCCTTCACACGGAGATGCCCCTGCCGTGCGTAATTCAATAACTTTCGATCCCGGGTAACGACCACATAGCCGTAAATACGAGCGGTGGCTAAGATGATGCGGTCTGCTGGGTCGGAGGGAGGCGTTCCAGGCAGTGAGGTGGAAGCGAGGAGCATCTTCGGTGTCATTGGTGCGAGTCGAACCCCGCGCTTGGCAAGAAGTGTATCGAACCAAGCTTCTGGCGAAAGCGTGAGGTACAAGCGCGCCTTTGCGACCAGCGTGCCAATTTCCCAAGCTGTAAACGGCGACACATAGATGCCTCCGTTGGCCGATTGAGCGTCACGTATCGCTGCCAAACCGGGATCGGAAAGCGCCTCACCGTTCATGAGCCAGATAGCTGCACATGTGTCGAGTAGTACGGAATCGGCCACTTATCGCTCCGCGTCCCAAACCTCGCCTGTGCTGTCGGTTAAATCGACGCCGGGAGGAACCGTGACGGTTCCGCGCATCGCGCCCCAAAGGTCGAACGATTCGCCGGCCTCCTCGTGTGCAGGCACGATCTTGGCGACGGGCCGATTGTGTTTGAGCAACACGATGCTATCCGTTTTTCCGTTAGCTACGTCGTCAATCAGCCCAAGACATTTCGATTTGAAGGCCGTGACGCCAATGGCTGTTTTCTTAGCCGTCCCTGCGGGCATAACCACTCTCCAATGTGGACCATTATAAGTGGTCCATATTGAATTTGCAAGACATTTCGCCTTGCGCCGCTTTGAGAATTTGTTCTATGGCTTCACGATCGGCTGCTTCTCCGTGATCCTCGGCCGCGTCTCAGATTGCATTTGTTTTGAGACTTCCTCCACCTCGCGGAAAACGCGCAGCAGATTGCCACCCAGAATCTTCTTGCAGTCCTCGGCCGAATATCCGCGAGCCATCAGCGCCGCGGTGATCTTGGGCAAATCGGCCGGGGAGTCGATCCCTTGCGGCAGTTGCCCGTTGATTCCGTCGAAGTCCGATCCCAGGCCCACATGATCCACTCCCGCCACTTTCGCGATGTGGTCGATGTGGTCAATGAGCAATGAGAACGGCGGGCGCGGAATGCGGTCGGCTGCGGCGCGCTGAAGCTTGTCGATCTCGGTCTGCGTGGTCTCCTTGCCCTCGGCCTTGTTACTCGCCTTCAGCGCGTCGATCTGCTTCTGCACCTCCGGCTCCATCGCCTTCAGCGCTTTCCGGTAGTCCTCGGAAAGAAACGCGGAGTAGAAGTTCACCATGACTACGCCGCCCTTCGAATTTGGGCCTCCGTAGGTGGCGATCGCGCGCAGCATGTTGTCGCTCATATTACGCGGCGCGTCGTCGAGCGCCCGAGCCGACGAGTGCGACGCAATCACCGGCGCCCGCGAGATGTTCAGCGTCCGGAAAAATGTGCGGTCCGAGACGTGGGACACGTCCACAATCATGCCCAGCCGGTTCATCTCGTAAACCACATCCTTGCCGAACTCGTTCAGCCCTTGCTCGGTGTGCGGCACGCTCTTGTCGTCGATGTCGCCGGAGCTGTCGGCCCAGCCATTGGAGTTCGCCCACGTCAGCGTCATGTAGCGCACGCCAAGCGCATAATATTGGCGCAGCAGCCCCAGCGAGTCCTCAATGGAATGGCCCCCCTCGATCCCCATCAGCGCCGCAATCTTGTGATCGCGGTGCGCGCGCTCGATTCCATCGGGCGAAGTTACCAGCTCCATCTGATCGGAGTGCTTCGCCACCTGCTGCTTGACGGCATCGATCAATTCCAGCGTGCGGTGAGCGTACTGGCCCTTGAATCGAGAGGGATCGACCCAAATCGAAAAGAACTCCGCGCCCAGGTTTCCCTCGCGCGCCGTGTCCAGGTTCCAGTTGCCGCCTTTCAGCGGATCGCCGAGATCGAAATTCTCGTCGAGAAAGCGTTGCGGCGTGTCGGCATGAGTGTCAATGACGATGGCGGAGCGATGAACCGCTTCAGGCGTAAGCGCTTTGGGTTTGGTCATGGTTGACGATGGACTGGCTGAGTTCTGGCCCCAGGCCAGGACCGTAATTGCGGCGAAGAGAAGAGCATACACCGGTGCGCAGCGCATAGACTTGCGATGAGTCTATACCAACCGCGCAAGAGCCGGGACCCGGCGAGGGCTGCCGGCCCGCGCCCTCGGCAATTGTTATTCTGACTCCGGAGCGCGGTGCAATCGGAGGCCGATCTACCAAATATGTATTCACCCAAATTCAATCAGGTTCACGATCGCGGCATCCTGCTTGAAGCCATGCGGGCGTATTCGTTCGCGACGATATTCGGCCCTGCGTGCGGCGAGCAATCGGGCGCGAGCGCCACGGCAACCCATCTTCCGCTGGTCGTCAAGGATGAGGGAGAGCATGGCGTTCTTGAGGGCCACTTCGCCAAAGCCAACCCCCACTGGCAGGCGCTCGCCGGACGTGAAACTCTCGTCGTCTTCGCGGGGCCGCACAGTTACGTTTCTCCCTCGCTCTATGTTGAAGAACTCTCCGTGCCCACCTGGAACTACATCGCCGTCCACGCCCACGGCACGCTCTCGCTGGTCGACGACGCTCCCGGTAAAGAGGCCCTTCTCGCCGATCTCGTCGCCGCAAATGAGCCTGCATTCATGGATCGCTGGCGCGCGATGCCCGACGGTTTTCGCCGCACCTTGCTCGCGGGAATCATCGGCTTTCGCATTCCCATCGCGGGCATCGAAGGTAAATTCAAGCTCAGCCAGAACCGCTCCCCCCAGGAGCGCGGAAACGTGCGCGCCGCCCAGTCCGCAGGCTCACCTGACGAGCAGGCTCTGGCGCAGTGGATGGAGCGCTTGCTGGGATCGAATCTCCAATCCTGACAGTGGCGCACAGGCATCCCCGCGAATCCAGCATTTGTTATACTTGCAGAGGTAGCAACCCTGCGGAAGTGGTGAAATTGGCAGACACACCATCTTGAGGGGGTGGCGCCCAAAAGGCATAGGGGTTCAAGTCCCCTCTTCCGCACCAAAAGATCTTCGCGTCCGGGCCAATCACTTCGGGCACGCATGGAAAGCAGCTTAAGAAATGCAGATTTTCTTTTACTTTGTTGTCGCCCTGCACATACTCGTGTGCTTCTTCCTGATCGGTGTCGTCCTGCTGCAGCAGGGCCGCTCGGCCGACTTGGCCGGCGCTTTCGGCGGCCAGGGTTCGCAAACCGCATTCGGTCCCCGCGCCGCAGCTAACGTGCTCACCCGCCTCACCACCTGGTCGGCGATCATCTTCATGTGCACGTCTATCAGCCTGGTGGTTCTGTTTGTGCGCTCCAGCGGCTCACGCTCGGTGCTCGAAGGTACTCACACGGCCCCGGCCAGCGCTCCCGCCAAGCCCGGCAAGTAAACCGGGCAGCAGCGCACCGGCGCCGGAGGGGAATTTGTTTGCTCCGTGCCTTACAGCATCATAAAAAGCGGTCTAGTTGTCGGAACGCTGCACGGTGCCGGTCGACGTGCTGTCTTGCCCGGCGAAGGCAGCCTTCAATTTGACTGCGGTACGATTAAGCGCATCTTCATACGCGGCGGGATTGTAGTTTCTTCCTCCCTTGATGAAGTCGTGATCGGCTCCGGGGTAGGTAATGAGCTCGAAGGGCGCGTTGCTGGCCTTGGCGCTGGTTTCAATGGCACGCGCTGTCTCGATCAGGCAGCAATTCTCAAAATGGTCTGATTCTCCGGCGAACATCAGCACCGGGACGGACATGCGCCTGACAAAACCGGGTTGCCTGGCGGCGAAACCAGTTGCGGGGTACCAAACGATGTCCACCGCGACAAGGTCGGGCCATTCCGAGCCGAGGGCCAGCGAGAACCCGCCGCCGAGAGAAATGCCAACCAGCGCAACTTTACCGGGCAGGGCATGCGGCGATCGCTGAGCGGCCTGAATGGCAGCACGCAGATTGCCACCCAGCATTTTTGCGATTTGCCTGCCATCACAAACGTAGACATCGTAACCCAGCGCGGCGATGGCCTCAGAAAGGGCCTTGTCGTGCTTGGGGCCCATGATTCCGGAGACGAAGACAACCACGTGACCCTTGCCCTGGGGGGGAGCAATTTCCTCCTGCGCGAAACCGCATGCGGTAAATAGAAGCGCTGCGAGCAGGGAAGCGGCGAGCGGGAGCAGTCGGAGCGATGATTTCGTCATGAATTTCCTTTCCTGGGCCGGGCGCGCTACTGGTAGTTGCCAATGAGGACGAAAGGCGCCCAGTAGTATGGATGGGCGTAGCCGAGGCTGGAAGTCTGCGTCGATGATTGGTCGACGGGTTCCAAGCCGCGGCCGGTATTGGCGCCGGTTGTAGGGGAGGCGCCGTGCAGGAAGGCAAGCTGGGCCTGGCGTAGCGCCTCAGCCTTGCCCTTGCCGGGATTCTTGGCCCAGCGATCGTAGAAGTCGCTCATGATGTGGCTGGTGCTGAGGTCGTTCACATCCCACAGGGTGGCGAGAACGGCTTCAGCGCCCTTTTGCTGCGCAACCATGCCCAGGCTGTCCATCTCGAAGCCGTTCCGGGATTTGTAATCCTTCGCCGTGCTACAAGCCGAGAGGGTCAGCAGCCGCGTTCCGTGGAAGGCGACGGGCGAGTTTTCCATATCGGAGAGGTTCCACTCGAAACCCTTCGCGTCGCCCGCATCGTTGCCGCCCATCAGCAGGAAGGGTTCATCGCCCGTGCCGGCAATCAGGACGAAGTGGCTGGCGATGTGAACCACGGGGAATCCGCTGCCGGAGCCGAGTGCGGTTTTCAAAGCGGCCAGCGTGAACTGTTCGTCGGGCATGATTTTGCCCGGCATTGGGCCGTGCGAGTCGAGGATGGAAGGATCGTGTGCGACGGAGTTGAGCTCGGGAATGACGCCCGGCAGCGCCGGCATTCCGTCGTAGCTCTTCGATAGGCCCATGACCAGCGCCTTGGGCGGATCGCCCCCCGGGGTGGGCGCATCCGCGATGTGGCCGTAGCTTTCGGGCGTGAAGAGGACGTTGTGGAAGCGCTCGACCAGGTAATGGTTGCCGTCGTAAAGCGCGCCCATAGGCACGTAGCGCAATGCGTCGTCGAGCGACCATAACAGCGTAGGGACGTTATCCTGCGCACCATTTGCCGCGTCGATGGTCTTCAACTCGTATTCAAGCGGCGCCACGATTATGGTGTAGAGCTGGTTCAGTTGCGGCCGGGGATCGGTGGAAGGCGAGCCAATGGCTTTAAGCGCCTCGAAAGCTTTGCTGCGAATTTCTGCCGAGGAGGCGGGAAGTTCAAACTTCTGGCGTGACTTCCCCGTAACGACGATCGCGTAAGCGTGATCTTCGCCGAGCAGAATGCGGATGCCGATCACGTTTGGGCCGAGTTTTGCGAGCGAGTCTTGCAGATAGCTTTGCGTGGAGTCGCCAATGGGCTCGCCTGGGTCGGACTGCTTGTCGAGTTCGGGAATAATCGTATTGTTGAAGCCATCGCGGATTGTCAATTGCGCTTGCTCCAGGTTCGCGGCCAGCGTTTTCAACTGCTCATCGTCGGCGGTGGTGCGCGCAGGAATGGCCTCCAGCTGAGCGGCTTGGAGATTCCATTCTTCAATGTCGCGCGCCTTCTTTTCGAAATCGGGCAGCAAAGATTCGATCTTCTGCTGGACGGGCGAGGGCTTGAGCGGTTCAATGGCGGCAGCGGCGCCCGGAGCCGAGCCGGGGACGAGGTCTTTAAGCTCCTGCTCCTTGAGGAGGTCGAGAATCCGCTCCGCGTCGCCCAGGCGCCCGGCTTCGACCAGCAGCTCAGCCAGAGTACGATATGTACCGGATTTGGATTGCGCAAAGCCCGCTTGGAGACTCTTGTCCATTCCAACGATATTCTTGCGGATCGACTGATAGGAGTTAACCGCTTCGAAGCCGAAGAAGATGGCCTCTTCAACGCGATGCTGTTTGCGGAACCCCATCATCAAGGAGGTCTCGATGGCGCCCTCGACCTCCGGATCACCCACAGCTTTTGCCAGGCCTAAGGCGGCGAGAGCGCTGGCCAGGGAACTGTCGGGCTGCTGAAGCGCCGAGTACGACCAGGCGATGGTCATCAGGTCCTGGGCTTCGTTGCGCTCGTCTTTCACCTCACGCCAGATTGCAAGCGCCTGCAGCTCAAGCTTCATCGCCTCGGCCGGCTCTCCCAGATCCGTGTGATCCCTGCCCATGTTGTTCAGGGTCATGGCTTCGCCGCGGCGGCTGCCGGTTTCACGAAAGATGGGCAATGCCTGATTGGCGTAGTCGAGCGCCTTGCGCGGCTGACCCAGATCGGCGTAGGCCCGGCCGATGTCGCTCAGCGCCAGCGCCTCACCGTTTCGGTTGCCCACCTCGCGCCAGATGGGCAGCGCCTGGTTGTAATAATCCATTGCGCTCTGTTGTTGGCCGAGGTCGCGGTAGACGCGGCCGATGTTGTTGAGCGTGAGCGCTTCGCCCTCGCGGCTGCCGATTTCGCGCCAGATGGCGAGGGCCTTGTTGAGGGATTCGAGTGCCTTCTGCTTTTGGCCTATCTCGGCGTAGGCCGGACCCATGTCGTTCAGAACCAGAGCTTCACCAGCGCGCTCGCCACTCTGCTGGAAGACTGGAAGCGCCTTCTCGAAGTACTTGAGCGCTTCACGGCCCTGGCCTTCATCGGCGTATGTTCTACCCAGGCCGTCGACCGTTCCCGCCTCGCCAATGGCGCTGGCGTTGACGATGTTGATGTTGGCCGCCGCAGTAAACTTTTCTCGCGCGGCTTCCATTCTTCGTGCGAACCGGCCCGAAGGCCCGCTCGGCGCGGATTCGGCGGCGATGGAGGTATCAGGGTTGTCGATGTCGTGCCAGATCCCCATGGCATCGTTCAAATTCTTGAGCGCTTCTTCATGCTGGCCAAGGCCCTCGTACACCCGGCCGATAAAGGTGAGCGCGTTAGCTTCGCCAGCGCGCTTGCCGACTGATTGCCACAGTGGCAGAGCCTGATTGAGATACGACAGGGCCTTTTCTTCCTGCCCCAGATCGGTGTAGACCTGCCCGAAGGTATTGAAGGTCATGGCCTGGCCCAGCGCACTGTTCGACGTCTGCTCGATGGGAAGCGCTTCATTCAGGCAGTCGAGTGCCTTTTGCAATTGGCCGGATTCACGATAGACCGATGCGAGAAGATTGAGATAGAGGAGCAACTCACGCGTTTTGTGACCGGACCTTGCCTTCGCGACCTCTTGCTCGTACTGCGCGATGGAATCCTTGAGGCTTGGAGCTTGAGCGCTGGCGACCGCCAGCAGGCACATTCCGGCTGCGAGGACCGTCACGAATCCGCTCTTGCGATTCATGTCTGATCCACGGCGCCCGCCGTCAGGGCTGCGCAGGCGCAGATGAGCCGGCAGGCGCCGCTGACGGCTCACCCTTCCCCTTGACGGTTGGCTGCTCGACAGGTTTGGAGAGATGCAGCTTGCTCATCTCCCTGGCTCCAACCGCGGGGTCCATCTGCGTGACTTTGATGCCCGTGGCCATCGTCGACGCTGTCCATTTCAGATAGTAGGTCTTACCCGCCACCGCCTCGAACCGAATCCTCTCATTCTCCTTCCTTGTGGCGTCGTTGACCGCAGCGCCCGCTGCCGTGAAAATGTCGACGGTGTACATCTCCGGTAATCCGGTCACCACGACTTTGCCTGGACCCACCTCCATTCCCGCATATTCGCCGTTTTTCAGATAGGCCAGATAGACGCCATTGACGTAGATGTGGTCATGGGAGGCGGAACCGGTAAACCTTCCCACGCGATAGATGAAGACGAGAGCCTTGCCCGCCGATGGAGCCGTCGGCGGGGGAGGTGTCTCCTTGGCAGGCGAAGCGGTTTGCTGCTGATCCTGGGCGGCTGGGGCGGTTGGTTGCTGATCCTGCGCGGCCGCAACAAAAGAACTGCAGAAAAGCAGAAGCGCGCAGCAGGCCAGCGGGAAGGCTGCAGGTTTGCGGAAAGCGCTCTTTCCGCGGCGAGTGCCGGCGGCGACGCAGACGGTTCTTTTCATGGCAAGTCTCCTCAATCAGACGAACTCCTCGGGGGGGTGAGGAATTGAATCGGGGACCCGGATTGAATCAAGCGAAGGATAGTCTTCTGCGCGGCCGCGTCAGTGCGCGCAGTCACCTAAGCGCGTGACGAGTTCTGAGGGGTTTTGCGGCGAATGAGCAGGGAAGAATTGAGCATCGGAATCCCGAACGGCTTTTCTAGTCCCCGGTCCCTGTCCCTACACTGGCGGCAGCGCGTCCACCACCGGCACGCCCGCTGGCGGCGTAAAGTGAAAAGTCTCCGCCGGAATCTCCGCCCCTGGTTGCTCGGCCGTGAACGTGAATCGCGTGATCGCTCCGTCGGCCTCTTCCACTTCAATCGCGTTGATCGCTCCAGCAACCGTCACCGTTAGCGCCAGCCGCGTTACGCGCTTTTCCTGGCCCTTGGGCACGCCGGTCAGCATAAAGCAGCCGTCGGGCGCCTCAGCCACTGTCAGGCCCGTCAGTTCCTTTTCGAGCTGCGTGTGGCCCAGCAGAAAACGCAGCGGCGAGCGCAAATCGTCCAGCTCACCAGCCGGGATGCGTTGCACCTGCGCGTCTCCCTGCGAGTAAAACCACGCATATTTGCCGTCGAGAAGGAAGATCTTCCCCGGCGGAGTGCTGTACTGCCACATCATGCGGCCCGGCTTGCGCAGGAACAGAGTGCCGCTTTCAGTCCGCGTCATGTCCAGCCCCGCATAGCTTTCGCGGAACCCGGCCTTCAGCGATTGCAACTGATCGTAGCGGCGGTCGACGCGCTGCGCCAGCTCATGCGCCGAAGGAAAATTCTGCTGTGCAGGAATGGTTGTCGCGGAAAACAAAACGGCGGCCACAACAAGGCCGCCGGTCAGCATAAACACTCGTCTCTTCATTGGCCAAGCGTCTGCGTGCAGTTTACGCCGCCCGCGGGGTCAAATTTAATTTGCCCAGATTCGTCGGTGCAGTAACCTCGATCGCCCGTCTTTCCCACGCTCTGCGGCTTGGCCATCACGGTGAAACTGTTGAAGCGGTCGACGTTGTTGGCCGTCACTTTGTCTCCGCACGCAATCGTGAACTCGTATCCCTGCTTGAATCCTGAAGCCAGGTCCGATGGCAGCAGTTGCGAGCTCGCCGGGGTCGGCGCCCCGGAGTGCGGATCGCCACCCAGCGCCTCCAGAGTGCAGGCATATCCCGTTGCAGGGTATGACTCTGCATACATCATCTGGGCTTGAACGATCTTCTGCAGGGAGTTCACCGCTGACAAGGAGTTCGCTCGTTTCGTATAGACGCCGATACTCGCGATCGCCAGCAGAGAAAGAATCGCGATGATCGCCATCACGATGAGCAACTCCATCAGAGTGAATCCATTGGTCGTGGTAAGACGGCGCGCGCGATTGCGGCAAAAGAGCGATGACTTGCAGTTCATGGAATTCCCAAAGCCTCGTAAAACAGGCCGGCTTTCACCGGCCATCTCTAAAGATGCTACACCTACAGACGCAAATGGGAAATGGATCGCTCGTAAAGCAGCTACTAGCCACTAGCTTCTAGCCGTTAGCTCTCCTTGCCTGGCGAGCCGCCTTGATGAAACGCGGGGAGGTTGCGACGAGACAATCTGCGAGGTCCGGCACGCTTGCGAATCGAGCACGCAATCAGCTAGGAGCTAGAAGCTAGCAGCTAAAAGCTGTTCTTCAGCACACCAGCCGTGCTCGGGTCAGCTTCACGCCGTCCAGCCGGCCCAGCAGCGTCACGGCGATGTTCTCCGGCTCAAAGAGCCTCTGCGCCATCGTCTGCACCTCGCCCGCATCCACCGCTTCAATCCGCGCAATCACTTCGTCGGCCGAAAAGAACTGGTGGAAGTACATCTCCTGCCGGGCCAGGTTGGCCATGCGCGCGCTCGAGCTCTCCAGCCCCAACAGAATATTGCCCTTCAGTTGGTCCTTGGCGCGGGTCAGTTCCTCAGCCCCAATCGGGACTTCCTTCAGGTTGCGGAACTCCGCCAGAATCAGGTCCACCACTTCCAGCGCTTTGCCTGCGGATGTGCCGGCGTAGACGCAAAGGTTTCCCGTGTCGCGGTAGGGGCTCATGTCGGAGTAAACCGAGTAGGCCAGTCCCCGCTCTTCGCGGATGTTCTGAAACAGCCTTGAGCTCATGCCGCCGCCCAGCACTGTGTTCAGGATCGATGTCGCAAAGCGGCTCTCGTCCGTCACTCGCGGCGCGGGAACACCCAGGCATATCTGCACCTGCTCCAGCGCCTTCTTGTTGCGCAGGATGATGCGCGCGCTCGGTTCGGGGGCCGACAGTTCGCTGAGCGTTTGGCCGCCGGCGAGCGTGGAGAACTTCTCCGCCACAGCCTCCACAAACCGGTCGTGGTCGAGATTCCCCGCCGCGGAGAACACCATATTCCCGCCGTGAAACCGGTCGCCGTGGTAGCCAAAAAGCTGCTGCTGGCCCAGCCGTCCCACCGTCTCGGTGGTTCCCAAAATCGGCTTGCCCAGCGGATGCCCCTTCCAGAAGCTCTGAGTGAACAACTCGTGCACCAGAACGTCTGGATTGTCCTCGTCGATCTTGATCTCTTCCAGAATCACGCCGCGCTCCCGCTCGATGTCGGGCGGGGCAAACGTCGGATTCAGAACCATGTCCGTAAGCACATCCAGCGCGATGGGTACGTGATCTGAAAGCGACTTCACGTTGAAGCAAATGGTTTCCTTGCTCGTGAACGCGTCAAGGTTGCCGCCAATCGAATCCATCTCGCGGGCAATTCTCTGCGCCGAACGCGACTTGGTGCCTTTGAAGAGCATGTGCTCCACAAAGTGCGAAATGCCGTTCATCTCCGCGCTTTCGCACCGCGAGCCCGACTTGATCCAAACCCCCATGGCCACCGAATGCAGGTGGTCCATGCGCTCGGTCAGCACAATCAGGCCGTTCGGCAGTTCGGTGCGGCGAAGATTTCGCTCTGTGTTCATTGGCATTCAGTCGAACCTCGATTGTAGGCCATCCGCTACTGCTCCGCGCCGGCTCGGGATTCGATCCGGGTTGCAGCATAGCACCGCGCGAGCAGATATGATGCTCAGAGTTGTGCCCGAGGATTCCGACCAACTCGTTCCTTTAGACCGTGCCGTCCCCGGCAATGAAAGCCCCGGTCTTCTATCTGGTCCTCTATTTGGATTGGATGCGGCAGCCCTCGCTGGGGTTCTGGCAGAGGAAGGGGAACCGTCCTGGCGCGCCGATCAGATCGTTGAAGCTATTTATCATCAGTATATTAGAGAAATTTCCTCTATTACTACATTGTCTTTGGATTTACGCCGGAAACTGGCCGCCCGCGGACGGCAAATCGGCCGTCCGGAGATCACGAAGGCCTTTCAATCCGCCGACGGAACCGAGCGCTATCTGGTCCAGTGTAGCCCCGGCGATCCCACGACCCCCGGAGGCCCCGCAACTGTGGAAACCGTCTGGATGCCCGACGGTGACGATGGCGAGGCTGGCGACGGATCCAGCGACGAAACAAAGGACTGGCGCCGCGCCACAATCTGCGTCTCCTCGCAGGTCGGCTGCGCCGTCAATTGCCAGTTCTGCCTCACCGCCAAACTTGGGCTTCAACGCAACCTCACCGCGGGTGAGATCGCCGGCCAGATTGTCGCCGTTCTCGATCGCCACGGCGTCCGCGTGGGCCGCGACCGGGTGAACCTGGTTTTCATGGGGATGGGCGAGCCGTTCCTCAATTACGACAACTTCATGGCTGCCGTCCGCCTGCTTGTGCATGAAGTCGGCTTGAGCCCACAGCGCATGACGGTCTCAACCTCCGGAGTCGTTCCCGGCATCGAGCGATTCGCCAACGAACCGCCCGATATCCGGCCTAAGCTGGCCATCAGCCTCAACGCGCCCAACGACGAAATCCGCGCCGAAATTATGCCCATCAACCGCAAGTGGCCGATCTCATCCGTCATCGACGCCGTGCGCCGCGTCCGCCTCCGCCCGCACGAGCGCATCACCTTTGAATACGTTCTGCTCGGCGGCGTCACAGACTGGCCTGAGCACGCCCTGGAAGTCGCTCGCCTCGTGCGCCGCACTGGCCTGCCCGCCAAGGTAAATCTAATTGCCTGGAATCCGGGACCGCAGTTGCACTACACCTCTCCGAAGCCAGAAACTGCGGAGCAGTTCCAGAAGGCCCTGACCGCTGAAGGCATTCCCGCCTACATCCGCCAGCCGCGCGGACGCGACATCTTTGCCGCCTGCGGCCAGCTCAAGCGCACGGTGGAAGCGTAGGCCCGGCGACAAACCGGGTCCGTCTACTGGCTCGGCGGCATCGCGAGCGGCTTCACGCTCCCGCAGTCCGGGCCTTTGTAGGTCGAAGTCGACTGCGTCGTCATGTCAATCGGGCTGGTGGTCGATCCCGTCTGCATGGTTCCCGTCATGTGCACGGTCGTCTTGGTCGTATTTGCGTCAACGAAAGTCGTCTGCACCGTCCCGGTCGCGTTCATCTGTCCCGTACAGACCATATTCGCGGTCATGCCGGTCGGCGTCATCACGACATTGGTCATCGTGCAGTTTCCCTTGGACGGGCGGGAGTACGGGCCGCCGTATTTGTCGATCATCGCTTGGGTCACGCACACCTGCATCGTTTGCGGCGGGATCTGCGGCATCAGCATCCCCGGCGGCAATTGCACTCCCGGAGGCAACTGCGGCGCGCTGGCCCCGCCCATGCTCATGGTGACCGTCTCCTCCCACAGACCCGGCTTCTGCTTTGCCTGGCCCTGTCCAACTGCCGAAAATGCAATAAGACAAACAGCCAACATCAACGAAACTTGCATCTTGCTCATACATCCTCCTCGTCGCGCAGGTGAAGGCAGCGCGCACTTCGACTCTATCCCATGCCGTCTTCGAGTGAAAAGAACTTCTTAGTGAGGATTTCGAGTCTGACGGGTGCGTTTCCCGGCCAACTCAAGGACCGCATCGGCCAAGCGGTTCGCGGTGTGGCGCACCACGTTCTCCTCGCTGGCAAAGTTGCCAGCGACACAGCGCACGCCCAGCGCTTCAATGCGCTTTACGTCAGGTTCGATCGGCGTGGCGCCCTCTGCCGCGTACCGCGCCACCGTTTCCGGCGAAAACTGCCCGGTATTCACAATGGCGTAATCGAAGATCTGCGTCCGTGTGTGCTCGTAGATGCGCTCAATGTGCTCTGATGCGGTCAGGCTCAGGCTCTCGTTGGCTTGCGTCATCAGATTGCAGATGTAAACACGCACGCCGCGCGCCGCGCCCAGCGCCGAAGGGATTCCGTCCACCAGCAAATTGGTGATCAGCGAAGTGTATAGCGATCCCGGCCCCACCGTGATCAGGTCTGCGCGCTCGATCGCCACCAGCGTCTCCGGCAACGGCGCAGGACGGGGCGGATCGAGAGTCAACTCCACGATGCGCCGCTTGCTCGCCGTGATATTGGTCTCACCGCGCACCTCTGTGCCGTCATCCATGCTCGCCACCAGCGTGGCATTCGCGGTTGTCGCCGGATAAATCCTGCCCCGCGTCGCCAGAATCTTTGAAGCCAGTTGCACGGCCTGCGCAAAGTCGCCTGTGATCTCTGTCAGTGCAGCCACAAACAGGTTGCCGAAGTTGTGCCCCTTCAGCCCATTTCCGCCCCGAAAACGATGCGTAAACAGTTTCGCCAGCAGATCTTCTTCTTCACTCAGCGCCACCATGCAGTTGCGCAGATCGCCCGGCGGCAACATGTTGAAATCCTGGCGCAGCCGGCCCGAAGACCCTCCGTCGTCGGTCACCGTGACCACAGCTGCCAGGTCGGCGATCGCGCCTGCGGCATCCAGGCTCTGGCCCGGTGCGGAAACATGCCCGCGCAGTCCGCGCAGCAGCGTTGAAAGGCCCGTTCCGCCGCCCATGGCCACAACGCGTAGCCCCGGCGCGACAGACCGGGCCGCATAGTCGGGCTTTGGCGCCCCTGCGCGCTCACCTTTTATTTTGGGAGAGTTCAATGCACGACCTACGGAACTTCAGGATAAAGCAACTCGGTGAAGCGCGGATCGTCCACCATGTTCTGGAAGTCGTTATCGACGCGTGCCTGCAACCGGCTCTTCGGATTCAGCTCAATCGCCCGGGCCAGGTTGTTCAGGCAGTCCTGCACATGCCCGGTAATGGCTTCCAGCACTGCCAACCCGTAAAACGCATAATCCGCCGCGGGATGACCGGTCAGAATGTTGTTGAACTGCTCGCGCGCTTCCTCGTAGTAGCCGGTGTTGAGCTGCGATATGGCGTAGTCGTAGTGCTCCTCGGGCGACAGGAACGTGAGGCTGCCTTTCTCCATCTGCCGCCGGCAGGTGACGATATACACCCGGCAGCGGTCCTGCAGTTCTGCAGGCGCTTCAGGCAGCAACTTCTCCAGCGCGGCGAGCGCCTTCTCGTACTTGCCTTGCTGCAGCAATTGCACCGCAGCCTGGTAGTGCTGAACGGCGGCCTCATTGCCCGTCCGGCCTCGGCGATCGGACTTGCCGGCCACTTCTGAAGTCTTCTTGCGGCTGGGGGCCGCGGATCGTGCCTCTTGCGTCATGAGTTTTCCCGAACCTGTTTCGTTTGCCGCGGAACCTGCGCATCGTTCGGCAGGGAACCTTTTCTGAGAGACAATGCTGCTTAGGCCATGTTTATACGCAGAACCCCGCCATCCGTCAATGGGGCATCTCGGATCGCTGCTCAGCCGCGCCCGGAGCCGGCCGATTGGCTATAGATCGCCGGGTTCAGCGTGGGATCGTTATACATCTTGAATTGCCGGTAAAGTTTGAAGCGCCGTGTGCCGCCAAGTGTCTCCTGCCACAGTGTATCGAGGCACCCGGCAAGGTCTGAGCGCTGCTCTTCGAGAATCCTGAGCCGCTCGCGATTGCGCTCCGCATGACCCGGCGGCGAATCCTTCCTCTCCGCCTCTTCTTGCGTGTGGTATATCTTCAGCGCCAGGATCGAAAGCCGGTCGATCATCAATCCCGGCGACTCGGAATGGAGCGCGGCAGACTGATTGGGCAGTCCGCGCTCTTCCAGCCAGCTCTGCGTTGTTCGGTCCAATTCCTCCACCAAATCGTTGCGCAGTTGGTTGGTCCGGTCGATCCGCCGCTTCACGTCCGCAATCTCCGCGTCGCTTGCGCCGGGCGCGCGTGCCTCGTCCTCAATGTGCCACAGATCGAAGTTCGCCCGGTGCTGCCGCGCCACGAGCCCCAGCCAGTCGCCGTCCGAAACTGACGGCGATCCGCCCGCACCGCCCAGCTTGCTGTCTGGCGCGGAAGGGGCGGGGAACGGCCCATCGCGTTCCGCATCCGCCGGCCCGTGCCACTCCCGCGTCAGCCCATCCTGCAGCCGAACAATCTCCGTCGCCGAAACCATCGCTCGCTGTCCTCTTTCTGTCTTGTCCGGCGCTCGCACCAGCAGACCCCATCCTAGAACGGCAGTCGGCGCCTCTCCAAGCCTCGGCTTATAATTTCAGCTATCCGGGGAATGTCATATTGACGGAAATGGACTCGACCAACGGCGTTCACGGGGTTCTCTCATGAGCCTTGCGAAGTTGACGGCTGCAGTGTGCCTGCTGCCACTCTTGGCTGTAGGTCAGATCGCGCGGCCTGGATCACCCAGCGTTCCACCGCTTAATGAGCAAGGCATGGAACTGGTAATGTACGGTCTCGTAGACGATATGGAGGCTTCCGTGCGAGGTGGGGACACCTTGCTGAAACCGGAAGAGACGCTACGGCTTACTGAAATCGATCTTTGGACAACGGCAGAGCAATACGACGCGGATTATGACGCGAACGAAGTTGCTGCCGATCAGAAGTACGAGGGCAAGAAAATCCTGCTCACTGGCGTGATCGAAAGCATCAACGAGGATTTTAAGGGCGATGCCTACCTTGTCCTCAAGACCAGCAACCCATTTATGGGGGTTCACGCTGAATTAAACGCGCGCGGAAAAGCTGGGGCGTCCGCAATGGCGAAGGGTACCACCATTTATCTGGTGTGCGATTCGGGGACTCGAATTATGGGTTCGGCGACCGCGCGCAACTGCCAGCAGTTTAGCCAGTACGTGGACCAGATCAAACCTTCGCTCAAATCGACTGTTGAGAAGTACCTTCAGAAAAAATCGTCCACGCCGACAAAGCTGATGCAAGGCTTACGAGCGATGTACGTGGTGGGCACGCAACTACCACCAGACTCCCCGTGCTTCGCCGGGATGGACGATGCCTGTAAGGCATCACTGGCGGCCATAGAGGAAGATAAGGCTAAGACGCAAGCTATGGCCGAACAAATCAAATGGGCTTTTCCCGCCGGTGCATCCTCTAACTCACCACCAGAAGACGTTGCTCGACTGATGGCCCAAGAAGAAGCACTAAACGATAAATGTAGAGGTGGTTCTGGCGGGAATGAGGCGACGCTAGAAGCATGTAACGAGCGGGATGTGATTCTGGGAAGAATTCAAGCAAACAATTGGTGCTGGGGGCATGATGGACAAATCGCCGCTGATCGAACCTGGGAGCCTTGTCACCACGATAATTCGGTGAAGCAAGCGAATCCAGGGTTCCAGACATATACGAACAGCAGGTACGGCTTCCGGGTTGACTATCCGGAATCGTTCATACCACAACAGCCGCCGGAAAATGGAGATGGGTTACGCTTCAAGTCACAAGATGGAAAGGCTACGTTGGTTGTTTCGGGAGGGAATAACCAGGGATTCACACCAAAGGAGGAATTTGATAGTGCAATTAAGAATGTTCAAGGCCAATTGGGCTACAACAAGATCGGAGGGAGCTAGTTCGTCGTGACTTGGACGGATGGTACCAACATGGGTTATACGAAGGAATTTGTAGGACCAGGCTCTCAAAACTCCTTCACGATCACCTTTCCTGTTGAGCAGAGGCCTCGGTATGACAGCGTCGTTACCACGATCGAGAAGTCGTTCAAGCCGGGCGACGTTGACAATTCGCACTAGTGGCGGCGGCGTTTTCCCCGACTCGGACAGAACCGCAGGCCGGCTCTGCGTTGGCGCATGTGAAACCGAGAAAAGCGAAGTAGCTTAATAGGAAAAGGACCCCTCGATGGAGCAAGAGACAGTTACGATCGTTGTCGCCAGCCTTGGTGCCGTAACAACTCTTGGCGGTATTGTTTTCGGGCATTTTCTGTCGCGATCATCGCAGAGGGAACAGTGGATGCTTGATCGCAGGCACCAAGAATTCCAAGAGCTTTTAGGAGCTCTTGCTGCGTCCATGCATGCAGAGGTCGAAGCAATGTATCAGAGCGAATTGACCTCAGAGGAGCTAAAAGACAAAACGCGCAGAACGGCAGATTTCTTCCAGATCGTCCAAACACGAATCTTCACCTTCACCGATGTCAAGCGTTTGGACCTTAAACGTGAATGGCTTGCGGCGGTGAATGCCCATCTAACGAGCAGACCCCATGATCTCGAAACTTTCGAGAAAACGTACCAGACGCTAACGCAAAGGCTAGTTAACGCCGCAACCGCGCAGAGGGCACATGAAAAGCGCAGCCAAAAATAGGCCAACCCATATCGTGAAGGGAAATGTCTTCGACGCCCTGGGTTTCTCTGCGTCGGAAGCGAGCGCGCTGAAAATCAAGGCGTCCATTGTGGAGGCGATCCTGGCGGAAATCGACCGGCGCGGCTTTACTCAGCGGCAGCTTGTGGACGTGCTGGATGAGTACCAGCCGAATGTCAGCAATCTCCTCCACGGCAGGATCAGCAAAGTCAGCATCGAGAAGCTGCTAAGTTACGCGGACCGGCTCAAGATGCGAAGCAGCATCGAGTTGCGTCCGCCTGCCAATGCAGACCGGGGCAAACCGGCGAAGCATGTTACGGCGAAAGATGCGGTGTACGCATAGCTCCGCCGTGATCGGCTATCCAGCCTTGCGCCTCGGGTGATCAGATCGGGCGAACTTGTGAATCTCCTCTACCGGGATAGGCACGCGATTATCGATTTTCCTTGTCGATAACCGCCCGTCTGCAATCATGTAATCCACTTTGCGGATACTGATGGTCAGCATCTCCGCAGCCATTTTGCGACTCACAAGCAGTTTCGCGTCCGGCGACAGGCTCGCTGTGGCAGGCGGTTTGCGCTTGCCGGTCTGACGTCTTCGCGTCCGCGGTTTCTGATTTGCAGATTCTGGCGCCATTGCGGGCGCGGAAGCTCAGGGATTGCGAAACGGTGCTGGAACCCCGGGCGCTTGATCACCGGCGATCTGGACTAGGGGATCAACCGGACTGAATAAGGAAAGCTGACCGACTAGCGCGGCTCGCTGGTAGCGGCGGGTAGGGGAAGAAGACAGGCGATAACGTAGGATTTCTTTCGCACATTTGATTCGAGTTTTATGCTTGGGGTTGGTACAAGCAGGAGGAGCAAGACCTCTGAGGCGAGCAAGATGGAGCCAACCGTGGAAGCGGGATTGGAGTCGG